>VYLQ01000195.1_pt1 | contig 43601 bp, 51 predicted proteins | sample 5115351 | NCBI WGS metagenome assembly VYLQ01 (sample SAMN12291776, study PRJNA351875) | freshwater metagenome | isolation source: freshwater lake | place: USA: Michigan, Lansing Lake | collected 2013-08-14 | reverse complement strand
GTGTAAGACAGTACATGGTTTTTTAACTGTGGTATGCGACGGTGGTGGAAGCAGAAACTTAAATCGTGAGGTTTAGGAATCGCCGCACTTTTAGGGCGGCGAGGATGTCAAAAACAAAACCCCCCACCAATGGGCAGGGGGTTTTTTAGTTACCTAATTCAAGGTTTAGCCGAACTTGCCAGCAGTGGAAGCGATCAAGAAGGCGGCGTAGGTGAAGATATAGCCAACGGTGAAGTGAGCTAAACCAACCAAACGAGCCTGAACGATCGAGAGAGCCACGGGTTTGTCTTTCCAACGAACGAGGTTCGCCAGAGGAGTACGTTCGTGGGCCCAAACGATAGTTTCGATCAACTCTTGCCAGTAACCGCGCCAAGAGATCAGGAACATGAAACCGGTTGCCCAAACGAGGTGTCCAAAGAGGAACATCCAGGCCCAGACAGAAAGGTTATTAACACCGTAGGGGTTGTAACCGTTGATTAACTGAGCCGAGTTAGCCCAGAGGTAATCGCGGAACCAGCCCATCAGATAGGTGGAGTTTTCGTTAAACTGAGCCACGTTACCCGACCAGACACCGAGGTGTTTCCAGTGCCAGTAGAAGGTTAACCAACCCAGAGTGTTCAACATCCAGAACATGGCTAGGTAGAAGGAATCCCAAGCAGAGATGTCGCAAGTACCGCCACGGCCGGGACCGTCGCAAGGGAAGGAATACCCGAAGTCTTTTTTATCGGGCATTAATTTGGAACCACGAGCGTCTAAAGCACCTTTAACCAGGATTAGAACGGTGGTGTGTAAACCAAGAGCGATCGCATGGTGAACGAGGAAGTCGCCAGGACCGATGGTTAAGAATAAGGAGTTAGTGCCGCTATTGATTGCGTCTAGCCAACCGGGTAACCAAACATCACCGTAGTTGGGATAGGCGGTGTAAGCGATACTATCGGGGTTAGACAACAGTACGTTCATGCCGTACAGGGTTTTACCCGAAGCTGCTTGCACGAATTGAGCGAACACAGGTTCGATCAGGATTTGTTTTTCGGGAGTACCGAAAGCGACGACTACATCGTTATGAACGTAGAGGCCGAGGGTGTGGAAACCTAAGAAAAGGGAAACCCAGCTTAGGTGAGAGATGATCGCTTCTTTATGCTCCAGCATCCGCGCCAGCACGTTATCTTTGTTCGCTTCGGGATCATAGTCACGCACGAAGAAGATAGCACCGTGGGCGAAAGCACCCACCGCTAGGAAACCAGCGATGTATTGGTGGTGGGTATAAAGAGCCGCTTGGGTGGTGTAGTCCTTAGCGATAAAGGCATAAGGGGGTAGCGCGTACATATGCTGCGCCACCAGAGAGGTGATCACGCCTAAAGAAGCGAGAGCCAAACCGAGTTGGAAGTGGAGAGAGTTGTTAACCGTGTCATAAAGATTTTTGTGACCGGCTCCTAACTTACCACTGGGGGGTCTGTGGGCATTGAGGATGTCCTTGATGCTGTGACCGATGCCCCAGTTGGTGCGGTACATATGACCAGCCACAATGAAGATCACAGCGATCGCCAAGTGGTGGTGAGCCATATCGGTTAACCAGAGGGACTCGGTTTGGGGATGGAAACCACCTAAGAAGGTGAGAATCGCAGTTCCCGCGCCTTGGGCAGTACCGAAAATGTGGTTAGCCGTATCGGGGTTTTCCGCATACACACCCCAGTTACCGGTGAAGAAGGGTAGTAAACCCGCCGGGTGGGGGGGAGTGGAAAGGAAGTTGTCCCAACCAACGTGCTGACCGCGGGATTCGGGGATAGCAACGTGAACGAGGTGTCCGGTCCAAGCTAAGGAGCTAACACCGAACAGAGCGGCGAGGTGATGGTTCAGGCGAGATTCAGCGTTTTTGAACCAAGCGAGGCTAGGACGGAACTTAGGTTGTAAGTGTAACCAGCCAGCAAAGAGGAAAATCGCCGAGAGAATCAGCAGGAAGACCGCACCTTGGTATAGGTCTTGGTTGGAGGTCATACCGATGGTGTAGAACCAGTGGTAAACCCCGGAATAGGCGATGTTAACCGGATTAGAAGCGCCAGCTTGGGTGAAGGCATCTACAGCGCCTTTACCGAACTGGGGATCCCAAATCGCGTGGGCGATGGGACGGATGTTTAAGGGATCTTTGATCCACTGCTCGAAGTTACCTTGCCAAGCGACGTGGAATATAGTGCCGGAAGTCCACAGGAAAATGATTGCAATGTGGCCGAAGTGCGACGCGAAAATCTTTTGGTAGAGATTCTCTTCCGTCATGCCATCATGACTTTCAAAATCGTGGGCTGTGGCGATCCCGTACCAAATCCGACGGGTGGTCGGATCTTGGGCTAGATCTTGGCTAAATTTAGGGAATTTAGTTGCCATAGCTGTTTAGGAAATTCTCCTCTCTAAATAACTGAGGCTCTTACACGAGTGCTGGTTATTTCCTTTTTTAAATTCACCTTCTGTAATAGGAAACGCTTACAGAGGTATCGGTCAATCGACGCTGGTTGAGCCTAGTCTTGCCAATCCCCGGGGGACTGGCAAGCCCTTATAGGCAAGTTTAGCCAATCGAGAGACTTCTGGCCAAGAAGAATGCCCAAGTGGTGACAATACCGCCTAAGAGGTAGTGAGCCACACCAACGGCACGACCTTGAATGATGCTCAGGGCGCGAGGTTGGATAGCGGGGGCAACTCTTAACTTGTTGTGCGCCCAGACGATCGACTCGATTAATTCTTGCCAGTAGCCGCGACCACTGAACAGGAACATCAAGCTAAACGCGAAGACGAAGTGACCGGCTAGGAACATGATTCCATAGGCAGACAGGGCAGACCCATAGGAATTAATGACTTGCGCTGCTTGCGCCCAGAGGAAATCCCGTAACCAACCGTTGATGGTGATGGCACTTTGGGCGAAGTTACCGAGGGTAACGTGGGTGACAGTGCCATCAGGGGCGACGGTTCCCCAGACATCGGACTGCATTTTCCAGCTAAAGTGGAAGATTACGACCGAGATGGAGTTGTACATCCAGAACAGGCCGAGGAAGACGTGATCCCAACCGGAAACTTGGCAGGTACCGCCGCGACCGGGACCATCGCAGGGGAAACGGAAACCGAGATTCGCTTTATCGGGAATCAGACGGGAACCGCGAGCGTAGAGAACCCCTTTGAGGAGAATCAACACGGTGACATGGATGGTGAAGGCGTGGATGTGATGCACGAGGAAATCGGCAGTACCGAGAGTGATCGGCATCATGGCCACTTTGCCACCCACTGCTACCACGTCGCCACCGAAAGCATAACTAGCGGTAGTGAGAGCGTTAGGAGCGGTGTTGCCGGGGGCCAGGGTGTGGAGACTTTGTACCCATTGGGCAAAGATGGGTTGTAGTTGAATTCCCGTATCCGAGAACATATCTTGGGGACGACCAAAAGCCCGCATGGTGTCGTTGTGAATGTATAAACCGAAGCTATGGAAGCCGAGGAAAATACATACCCAGTTCAGGTGGGAGATAATTGCGTCGCGATGACGGATCACCCGATCGAGCAGGTTATCGACGTTTTTGGCCGGATCGTAGTCCCGCACCATGAAGATCGCTCCGTGCGCTCCCGCACCGACGATTAAGAAGCCACCGATCCAAGTGTGGTGAGTAAACAGGGATAGTTGGGTGGCGTAGTCAGTCGCCTGATAGGGATAGGGCGGCATGGCGTACATATGGTGGGCCACGATGATGGTTAGCGAACCTAAGAGAGCAAGGTTAATCGCTAACTGGGCGTGCCAAGAGGTGGTCAGGATTTCGTACAGTCCTTTGTGACCTTGACCGGTGAAGGGACCTTTGTGGTTTTCGAGGATTTCCTTCATGCTGTGACCGATACCCCAGTTGGTACGGTACATATGACCAGCAATGATGAATAATACAGCGATCGCCAAGTGATGGTGAGCGGTATCGGAAAGCCAGAGACCACCGGTCACGGGGTTCAAGCCACCTTTGAAGGTGAGGAAATCCGAGTAAGCACCCCAGTTAAGGGTAAAGAAAGGGGTCAAACCCTGGGCGAAACTGGGATATAAGTCCGCCATCTTGCTCGGTTCGAGAATGAACTCGTGGGGCAAGGGGATATCTTGGGGAGCGACTCCAGCATCGAGGAGTTTGTTCACCGGTAAAGAAACGTGAATCTGATGACCGGCCCAACCTAGGGAACCTAAGCCGAGTAAACCCGCCAAGTGGTGGTTCATCATCGATTCCACGTTTTGGAACCATTCCAGTTTCGGTGCGCTTTTGTGGTAGTGGAACCAACCGGCAAACAGCATCAGACCCGCCATAACTAAACCACCAATAGCGGTGCAGTATAGCTGATAGCTGTTGGTGAACCCGGAGGCGCGCCAGAGGTAGAACAGACCAGAGGTGATCTGAATACCGTGGAAACCACCGCCCACATCGCCGTTGAGGATGCCTTGACCGACAATCGGCCAGACCACTTGGGCGCTGGGTTTGATGGCGAGCGGGTTGGTTAACCAAGCTTCATAGTTAGAAAATTTCGCGCCGTGGAAGTACATTCCACTCAGCCAAACGAAGACAACGGCGAGATGTCCGAAGTGGGCGCTGAAGATTTTCCGAGAAATATCTTCGAGATCGCTGGTTTGACTATCAAAATCGTGGACGTTGGCGTGTAGGTTCCAAATCCAGGTGGTGGTTTTGGGTCCTTTGGCTAAAGTGCGATCAAAATGCCCCGGTTGACCCCACTTCTCAAAGGAAGTAGGTACTGGGTCTTTATCTACAATCACTTTAGCTACCGCCTCTTTGGGGGGGAGTGCCATGAGGATTCTCCTCTCTCGACAATAGACTTAGCGTTTTATTTGAGGATAGATTTTTTAACCTAAAAAAGGCAAGTTGAAATCTGACCCACCTTTTGTTAATGTCGCTTGACTTTCCTCTTGGGTGAGATTCCAGTCGAAAGCATCAATAGTAGATGATAAGTCTTTGTTCTCTTGTCTGTTCGTTATGCTTAACAATAATTAAAATTCTCTCAATCCTTGATAGGAGAGACATTTTCTGCTATGGGCGGTCTTAGTCAGGGTCAGACCGGTGATTTTTCTTTACAAAAGTTTATCAATTGTCCCTCCGGAAGCCGATTTCCCCCTTTTCTCCCTCACCAGACCAGATAAAAAATTCAACGAAACCGCTCTACCTCCCTACCGTTCGGCGGTTCGGCTGAGATCACCGTCGAAGCCTGATCTCACGGCCGAAGCCCTCAGCAACGCGGGGTAGGGAGGTAGAGCGCAGCGATTGAGGGGTTCGATGCCCCGAAAATCGCCAATAAATTCTTGCATCTTCCCCAAAATCCTCATGTTTTGATTGTAATGATACCCTAATCGGCGGAAATGGCGATGATACTCTCATAGGAGGGACAGGAAATGACAGCTTGACAGGAGGAAGTGGCCGTGATTTCTTCCGCTATAACTCACGCACGGAAGGCATTGACACGATTGCCGACTTTAATGTTCTAGATGACACGATTTTGGTATCTCGGAGTGGATTTAGTGGCGGTTTAACGGTTGGTACGTTACTAAATACCCAGTTTACTACCGGAACATCAGCGACGACCTCTGCTCATCGTTTTATTTATAATGCCAGTAATGGTCAATTATTGTACGACTGATAATTTTTGCTTATAGAGTCGTGAAATGTTAACTGGGAAAGACTTTTAGGACTATTTTGATGAAGAAACTATCAGTATAGACCCCGTTTACACACAAAAACCAGAAGAGCCGAGTTTTGTCTGACATACCGTAAATTTACCGAACATCAAGCCACCTTGTTAGGTTTAGCTTTTGCCCGTTGCTGAAAGCTATCAAAATCAATTATGGACGTAACTGGATTCGAACCAGTGACCCCATCGATGTCAACGATGTACTCTAACCAACTGAGCTATACGTCCGCACGAATTGCTATTATAACACGATTGCTCCTAATTAGGCAAGCCCCTAGGCAATAAATTGATAGCCAATTAATTTATAAATTAACTTGGCAGTGGTAAATTCCGAGACCACCGAATCACTAATCGGGGCCAATTCCATCACATCACAGCCAATCACCTGATGGGTTTGGAAAAGACGACGGAGAAAGCCTAGGGTTTGATGCCAACTTAACCCCCCCGGTTCGGGTGTTCCCACCCCCGGAATTAAAGCGGGATCAATGCCATCTACGTCTATGGTTAAAAATACCTTCTCAGTCGTAATTTTGGCGATCGCTTTTTCGATCCAATCGGGATCACCGGCGATATCTCGATCCCAAACCACGGGAATCTGCTGTTTAGCGATTAATTCCGCTTCTTCTCGACAAATAGCCCGAATTCCCACGGGTAAGGTCGGTAAACCCATTTCTAACACCCGACGCATCACACAGGCGTGGTTATGGTGGGAGCCTTCGTACTCAAAACGCATATCGCCATGGGCATCAATTTGAACCACAGTAAAAGGTTCCGATAAAGCTTGTCGATAAGCTTGTACTACTCCCGTAGTGATAGCGTGTTCACCCCCGACGGCGACGACAAATTTATCATCGGCAATTAAACGAGAAACTGTAGCTGTGGTGACGGCTAACATCTCCTCGGCGGACAATTGCGGTTGCTGACGGGTATCTGCGATCGCATCATGAGTATAGATGCCCACTTCTAAACAGGTTTCCCTCTTGAGTTCCTCGTCATAAGCTTCCAGTTGTTGGGAAGCGGTAATCACCGCCGCCGGCCCGGTTTCACAACCTTTACGATAGGTGGTGGTGGCCTCGTAGGGAATCGGCAGGATCACGGCCTTAGCTGTGGCGTAAGATGCGATCGCTTCACTACCTAAAAACTGTTCGCTACCGGTGGCGCAAGACAATAACATGGGCAAGTCACAGAAAATTTTAGTCCAATCTTTTATTATAAATATTTTGACTATTTTTGTCTATTACAGACTTTCTCATCAACCTCAACTGACCCCATACATATCTACTGTAATAGCAAAAAACCCTTATCCATCAATGGCTACATCCCTCGATTTCTCGCTCAAGATTGGTTTGATGCGGGCGATAATCTGGAAATATAGCCATCAGTTAGGCTGCTTCATACTGCTGTAACAAAAAACAACTATCCCCCGATAGCGATCGCTAAAGGTCGAATAATTGTCAGTTTTTGTCAAGGGGTGCGGTCAGATCGAAGAATCATCGCTAGAATGAGCCTAATTGTCAGGAATTTAGTTAAACAAGGTTTTTGACAATATGCTAATCTGGCTAACACGCTTTTGGGCGTGATATAGGGAAAATTTCTGGTGATAGTTGACCCATATCGTTACCCCAGAGAGTTTTGTACAGAAAGTTGACCTATAATATGTAGTTATATTTTCAAGAGAAGAGAAGAGAAAAAATGTTATCAACACTTCTAAGTAAAGCTGTACAAAAAGCTCAAGAACTGCCAGAAGCAATTCAAGACGAACTGGCAGAGCAGTTTATTGAAGACATCGAAAATGAAATCAAATGGCAAGAAACATTATCTAAACCCCAAGACAGCTTAATTCTCAAAGAACTTGCTCAGAAAGCTATTACGGATTCAGAAAACGGACAGACTGAAGAAATGGGATTTGATGAGCTATGAAGTCGGAACTAAATCCAGATTTCGTCGGCTTATTTCAACAGCTACCAGAAAGAGTGAAAAGAACAGCCAGAAAAAATTACAAGTTATGGAAAGATAACCCCAGTCATCCAAGCTTAGAATTTAAGGAGGTCAATCAAGAAGACCAGATCTGGTCAATCAGAGTCGGTATAGGTTGGAGAGCGCTAGGAAGAATCAAGAGTAAGAATGTAATTGTTTGGTTTTGGATAGGCTCTCACGCAGAGTATGACAAATTGTTAAAGAAGTTGTGAACCAAGAAACATAACAAATCACCGCACCCGAAATAATAGTGAAATTTTGTGACAAAGTGCAGTCATATCTAAGAATCTTTGCTATAGTTCTGGAAAGCTTCTGTGATAAGTTTCCTTAAAGGAGATTGTTGGCAGTAAGCTAATCTGGCTAACAGTCTTTTGGGCGTATAGGGAAAACGGCTCTTCTAGGTTCTGTGTGATAAGTTTAACTTACATAGGATCCCTCAATCTTTGTGTCCTTTGTGTCTTTGTGGTTCGTTCCACCCCCCCGCTAGGAAGAATGTATCTTAGAATACATTTTACCCACCAAACCCAAGAGAGCCGGAAAACTTCTGGCGATTGCGGCTAAATGGAGTGATATACAGAAAGTTGACCCATATCTTTACTCTGGAGAGTGTTATACAGAAAGTTGACCGATAATCAATAGTTATCTTGACAAAATGAAAGAATGAACAAAAGAAAATTTACTTCTATATTATGGATGTCATTGTGTTTACTCTTTCCATCATTAAGATTTATACAGAAATATTCAGGAGATATAGGGGTTTTTGTGATTGCATTGGGGATTTTTCTTTTTGTCTACCTTGCAGTATTTTCGGTAGATAGAATCCCCTATTCAAGACATCTCAAGTGGGTTTATCTGCTAGTATTTGCCCTGATTGTTTTAATATTTTTTGTAGTTTATCCGATTGCAAATTCAGGTGCTTATGGAGGTATTGGCAGTGATCGAGATGATGCAATAAACATCGGTGTATCTCGCCTAATAAATGGAAAATACCCCTATTATGCTACGACTTACTTGGGTAATCCACTATCTCCTTTACCTGGAGCTTTTTTGTTAGCGTCCCCATTTGTAATATTACTAGGTAATAGTGCATATCAAAATCTTTTCTGGCTTCCAATATTTTTTCTCTTATCTCGCTCTCTCTTGAGAAATGAACCTGCCAACCTAGTTTTAATGGTGGTTACTCTTTTAGCCTGTCCAATGATTATGCACGAAGTAGTACATGGAGGAGATTTACTTAGCAATAGTATATATTGTCTAGTTGCCGTTTGCCTTTTTAGACTTGCCTTTGATACTCGAACTTCTGAATGGAGAAAAGTTTTGGCTGCGATTTTTTTAGGCATTTCTTTTGCGTCAAGGTTTAATTTTTTATTCCTATTTCCACTTGTATTTTTGTCAGTTGCCAAGCCACGATTAAAAGATGCTGTCTTATTTACAGGGATAGCAATCTTTATGTTCCTGTTGCTTACTCTTCCTTTTTACCTTTACGATCCAGTATCATTTTCACCTCTATATCTAACCCAAAATCATATATCTTCCAGGATTTCTGCTTTTATTCCTGCCTGGATAATTCCATTTCTCACATTGACTATTTCTTGTTTTATGGGGCTTAGGTATCAAGTAGAAAAGCTTGGCGATCTGCTCTATTGCTGCTCTGTAGTCCAAATGTTTCCTTTGGTTTTTGTAACATTATTGCAGTCACTAAAATCAAATCAAATCGACTTTGGTTCTGATGGCTTTGGAACAACAGGTTATGGATTGGTTTTTCTTTTCTTTGGAGTCCTGTCCATGGCTATGAGGATTTTCTCAATTCAAACCATAACAATTGATGATAAAGTAGCAAGATAACAACCGTGTTGCATCTGACGGCATCAAGTGCGATGCCAAAGGCACTGCGTAGCAGATCGCCATCGCCCTAGGGTGCGTTCTCTAATGCAACTTCTACCGCTCCACCGTTCGATCGAAAAAGAACCCACTAACGTCGGTTAAATTGCCTTTTTTTATAACTCATTCCCCCTTAATTTTAGACCAGTTGAGGGGGATTTGCTATAATAAACGAAGGGTAAGCATCAATAGACCTCTTGCATAAATCCGAAAACAAACGATAGAAACAATAATGGGAGGGACTTTCAGTTAATTATTTATTAGTAGTTGATAATCTTCAAAAATGTTGCTGTACAAGGATCGACTTAAGACTTTTGCAAGAGGTCTAATCATCCTGATTAGATTTCTGATGAGTCCAACTGTTTTCCGAGAAGATGGCTATCGCTTCTTTTTCTTTTCCCGCGAAGAAACAAGAATGCACGTTCATGTTCATTGTGCAGAAGGAGAAGCTAAATTTTGGCTGGAACCACAAATTGAATTAGCTCGTAATTATAACCTATCTCGAAAACAACTTCAAGCGATAGAAACTATTATTGAGGAACGACAAAATGAACTTAGAAATGCTTGGACAAAACACTTCTCAAGCTGAAGTAACTCATATTTCTTCCCATGGAATATGGATTCTGGCAAACAAGGAAGAAATGTTTCTGTCCTATCAAGATTTTCCTTGGTTTCAAGATGTCCCTATTAGACAAATTTTAAATATACAAGAGCCTTTTCCTGATCATTTTTATTGGCCAGATTTAGATGTAGATTTAAGCAAAGAAATTATTAAAAATCCTGAGAGATTTCCATTAAAAGCTAAATCCTAGTGCGATGCCAAAGGCACTGCGTAGCAGATCGCCGCTCTTGTAGGGTGCGTTAATGAAATGTAACGCATCTTATTTTTGCTTAAGTAGTCGTGCAAAATTAATTTCCTAGTGAAGATAGGCAAGAGGCAATAGGTAATAGACAATAGGGTTATTTAAATGTGTAATTAATTTTGCTTAGGTACTTATGTAAACAGTAATTTGAACACGATTACAATTTTTTAGCTAGACTAGAGTAAATTATTGCGCTATGCAATTAAATTATACCTTTCAATCTAGGATCAGCCATGCTAGACACAGCAACTCTTGAACGAAAGAATGTGCTTCAAGCAATGTTCAATCGCGCAATTACATGGGCTAAAACCATTTAATTTTATTTCAATGCTGCAATTATGTAGTCAATAGTCTGATTACTTGAATCGAAAAACCGTTGACAACTGTCCATCAAGTTTGCACTGAGGTAATCTAATGTTGAACGTCACTGTTGATGAAATACAACGCGATCCCTTGAAATATCTTCGTCAAGTAGAAGCAGGTGAAACGCTTGTCATTGTTAGATCTGATAAGCCGATCGCTGAACTTAGACCTATTGCCAGTAGTAAGCAATTGCGACCATTTGGTTTGTGTGCAGGCGAGTTTACCGTTCCAGATGATTTCGATGCTCCTTTGCCGGAAGATCTTCTCAGCGCATTCGAGGGCAAATGAGAATTTTGCTGGATACGCATATCTTTTTATGGTTTATCAGTGGCGATACCCAGTTGTCAACGAATGTTCGAGATGCAATTCGTGATCCAGACAATGAGGTTTACCTGAGTGCAGTTTCTGTCTGGGAAGCAATTGTCAAATACCAGTTGGGCAAGCTGCCTCTGCCAGAGTCTCCCGAAACGTATTTGCCCAAGCAGCGCGAGCTTCATCAAATTGGCAGCCTTGCTCTTGATGAGAGTAATGTAGTTCAACTGGCTAAACTGCCACCATTACATCGTGATCCATTTGACAGGATGCTTATCTGTCAAGCTTTACAGAACGGTCTGACAATTGCGACAGTAGATTCAGAAGTTCGTGCTTACTCAGTTAGCGTCATCTAGCAGCGTAGCCCAATTCACCGTTATACTGAATCGGTTTTTAATAGCATGATTAACTCCCAATCCAACTTGAAAAACCCGCTCCCTTTTCCCCACTTTCCACTCCCCTTAAACGGGATTTAGGACCAGAGCGATCGCTAGATTAAGGGTTAAGTAATGTTAAGATCATAATTCTTCATGAAGAAAGCGCATGATCGCCGAGTAACTGTAGCTAAAAATACCAAATTTTGCCCCAGTCACAATAAAGTAGGGATCAAGCGCATTCGATCGAAGCAAGAATTTTCTCCCCAGTATCTATGAATCAATCAGAAAGTTGCGGTAAGGTCTATCTCGTCGGTGCGGGTCCCGGGGATCCCGGTTTGTTGACCTTAAAAGCGAAAGTTCTCTTAGAAAATGCCGATGTTGTCCTCTATGATGCCCTAATCAGCCCCTCAATTCTAGCCATGATTAACCCCCGGGCCGAACAAATCCATGGAGGTAAGCGTCGTGGTCGTCATTCTCTAGTACAGGAGGAAATCACCGCTTTACTGATCCAAAAGGCCCAGACTAATGCCGTGGTTGTTCGTCTCAAGGGGGGGGATCCCTTTGTTTTCGGTCGCGGGGGTGAAGAAATGCTCGATCTGATTGCGGCCGGAATTAGCGTCGAGATCGTGCCGGGGATCACTTCAGGAATTGCCGTGCCTGCCTACGCCGGTATTCCCCTCACCCATCGCAATTATAGTTCTTCCGTTACTTTCGTCACCGGCCACGAGATGGCGGGTAAATATCGTCCTCAAGTTAACTGGTCAGCGATCGCCCATGGTGCGGAAACAATTGTCGTTTACATGGGTGTGCATAATTTACCCTATATTATCGGCGAGTTAACCAAGGCGGGCAGAAGTCCAGAAACACCGATCGCCCTGATTCGCTGGGGAACAACACCGCAACAACAGCAATTAATCGGTACTTTCACCACGATTATGGACCAGATCGAAGCCACAGGCTTTGAAGCCCCTGCGATCGCTGTTATCGGGGCGGTGGTGAACCTTCACGATCTCTTGCAAGCGGGACAACCTTTGCTATCGAGGACAATCCCCCCTACCCCCATTTCTCCCTGATTCGGTTGCCATGCGTCAATATCAAAAATCCCTGACGATTACCACCAGTCCCAAGAATTTCCATCGTCTCACTGCCCCCATAGAAGCGATCGTGGCTGAATCGGGCATAACGACGGGATTATGCAGTATATTTGTCTGTCACACCTCCGCTTCTTTGCTGATCCAAGAAAATGCCGATCCCGATGTTCTCACCGATTTGGCCAATTTCTTCGCTAAGTTAGTCCCAGAAGATAGCAGTCTCTACTATCACTCTACCGAAGGGCCAGACGATATGCCCGCTCATATTCGCTCGGTCCTCACCCGGACATCGGAACAAATCCCGATCGCTAGGGGCAAATTAGTTTTAGGGATCTGGCAAGGTATCTATCTCTGGGAACACCGTCAGAGTCGTCACCAAAGACAAGTGGTGGTTCATATCACCGGGGTCTGAAGTGTTGCGTATAGTTTTGTAATAGAAACTTTACTCGCACCCCTCATCGGAGTAAGATTTTTTCCGTGTACGATCAAATTGTTCGCTTTTTGAACAAAGAACTTCATATTTCGTAACAAAAGGAAACAATTTATGCGAAAATTGTTCGCTCTGGCCCTGGTGCTATCTCTCTGGTTCACCTTTGCCGCTCCAGCGTCGGCTGATTTGTCCAATCTGACCCCTTGTAGCGAAAATCCCGCTTTCCTACAAAAAGCGAAGAGTTTCCGCAACACCACTCTCGACCCCGAATCGGGAGCCAAACGCGCTCAAACCTACTCCCAAGCTCTCTGTGGACCGGAAGGCTATCCTCACCTAATTGTGGATGGTCGTTGGGACCACATGGGCGATTTCTTTATCCCTAGCATCCTATTCCTGTACATTACTGGTTGGATCGGTTGGGTTGGTCGGGCCTATTTAATCGCCGTGCGCGACAGCAAAGATGCCGAAATGAAGGAAATCATCATCGATGTTCCCCTCGCTCTCAGCAAAATGTTAACGGGGTTCCTCTGGCCGTTGGCGGCTTTACAAGAAGCCACTTCCGGTAAATTAACCGTTAAGGATTCGGAAATTACCGTTTCCCCTCGTTAATTTTTGTGTCAAACCCTTGACTTTTTATTCCCTAGGAGAACTCAGATGGAAGGACTTACTAAATTTCTCTCGTCCGCACCCGTGTTAATTATGGCGCTGCTGACTTTCACCGCCGGGATTTTAATCGAATTTAATCGCTTTTATCCCGATCTCTTATTCCACCCGCTAGGTTAAAGGCAATCTCAGGTGATTAAAGGGGATACAGTCGATTCTGTATCCCTTTTTAATGGCAATGAGCGGAGGGATTGGGGGAATATTAAGAAAAGAAAGGCACTGGAGACGACAGGCTCTCAAAATCGATAAGATACAGATGTCTGCAACCACAGAGGTGGGACAAACCATGCTATTAGATAAAGATTTGATGCTAGGAAAGCGGCTGCGCTATCAAGAATTACAAGAAAAATTAAAAGAGATTTGGCAGGGAGAAAACGTTCCCGAATCGGATGAATGGGATTATGATATCCTAGTTGTCCCTTCTTTTAGTATCGATCAGAGAGTCGGTCAAAAAGTAGCGGGTTTTTTACATTACGAAGAAAGATTATTATTTTCTCTGATTCGGTTGCGACACCCGAAAACCCGTTTAATCTATGTAACAGCGCAGCCACTTTCGCGGATGGTGATTGATTATTACCTGCAATTGTTACCGGGGATTCCTTTTTCCCATGCTAATAATCGTCTGTTATTACTGACAACTCACGATAACTCTTTTCAACCTTTAACCCAAAAAATTCTGGAAAGACCGCGCTTAGTAGCAAGAATCCGGCAAGCGTTGCGTCGAGATCGTGCCTACATGGTTTGTTTTAATTCTACTAATTTAGAGCGAGAATTGTCTTTACAATTAGATATTCCTTTATTTGCCTGTAGTCCAGACTTATTGTATTGGGGTTCCAAAAGTGGCAGTCGCGAGATTTTTGGTCAAGGCAATATTCCCCATCCTGACGGTAGTTTACAGGTAAATACGGTCAAGGATTTGTTATACGAAGCCGCTAGTTTGTGGTCCCGTCAACCGCAACTAAAACGCATGGTAGTTAAGTTAAATGAGGGGTTATCGGGAGAAGGAAATGCGGTTTTAGATTTACGTCCTTTAGGGGAAATTGTTGATAGTAACAGCCGAGATTTAAGCGAGAGAATGAATCTCTTGGCTAAACTATTAGACAAGATGAGTTTTCAAGCAAGGGATGAAAATTGGGAGAGTTTTTCGGGCAAAATTGCTGAATTAGGGGCAATTGTCGAAGCTTTTATCGAAGGAGAAGAAAAGCGATCGCCGAGTGTGCAAGGTTATATTACACCGACGGGAGAAGTGAAGATTCTCTCCACTCACGATCAAATTTTAGGGGGTCCCGATGGTCAAATTTATCTGGGTTGTCATTTTCCTGCTGATGAAAATTATCGCCTACAATTACAGGAATTAGGGCTAAAAATAGGGGAAATTCTAGCAGCCAAGGGAGCAATTGAACGCTATGGAGTTGATTTCGTCGCTGTCAAAAATCCAGAAACTTTAGTCTGGGATTTACAGGCGATCGAAATTAATCTGCGAAAGGGAGGAACCACCCATCCTTTCATGACTTTGAAACTTTTAACTAATGGTGAATACGATCGAAAAACTGGATTATTTTTCAGTCAACCTCACCAAGAAAAATACTATATTGCCTCCGATAATCTCCACAAACCCCAATACAAAGGTTTACTTCCCGATGATTTAATGGATATTATTGCTAAACATCGCTTGCATTTTGATAGTAGCAGTAAAACGGGAACAGTTTTTCATCTCATGGGTGCGCTGTCGGAATTTGGTAAATTAGGGTTAACTTGTATCGGCAATTCTAGTGAGGAAGCGGCAGCAATTTATCAGCGTGTGGAAAAGGTTTTAGATTGGGAAACAGAGCATAGTTCCATAAATTTAGGTTATTATTCTGGATTACCGATCACTTGGATATAGAAGGTTTTTCTGGCAATAATTTGCGTTTTAGGGAATCGATCGCTCGTCCGGGTACTTCCGTCGCTTGAGCGAGAATTAAATTCCAAAGATAACCGTATTTAGGGAAATTTTTCAGGAGAATCACCTCGGCAATAAAGTAAAAACGTTTAGTTCTTTTATACTCAGGAGGATTATCTTCAATCCGCAGTTGTTCATGTATTTCTGGCAGCCAATGACCGATAGTTTTACCTTGCTCAAAAAACTTGGACTGAATATATAAACCCAGTAATCTATCTAAACACCAAAAGGGAATATATTTAATCGGGCCAGTGACACTCATGGAAGCGGTAATCTCTTTAACTGCCGGTTGTACCAGTTCGTTTTTCCAAACTTTTTTATCAAAGTTTTCCATGTGAGGACCCTTGTGATCTCGACGTTTCCCGATCAGGGCGCTAGGATTAAAAGGATTATCTAAAGGAGCGATCGGTGCTTCTAATAAATAAGTATTCTCTTTAAATAAGTTACTATTATTTTCTCTTCTGCTACAGATAGCTAAACTTTTTACATCGGGAATTGTTGGCCAAGGACTCTCTAATTTTTCTCGTTCACCGTAGGGAAATCCACATCTGGCTAATCGCAATACCCAACTGTTGGGAAAGCGTTCAAAATAGTCTTTGACTAAGGTGACGATCTCCGGGTGTAAATATTCATCGCAATTGATTGTGAGAATATAAGTACCTCTGGCATTTAAAAATCCTGTACTTCTTTGAATAATTTCACCCCGTAAAGCACAGACAATCTGTTTCATGCGTGGATCATTCACCGGCGAAGGTTTGACCCCGGGAGGATGAACTAAAATAAATTCTATATCTCCCTTGACTTTCAACAATTCTCCTAGCCAATATTCGCCAAATCCCTCGCGCATCGGGATAACGATCGATAGAAAAGTATTGGACATAAATTAACTCGTTAGATTTGCTTGTGATTTATCAAAGTTGTCTTGACCGCGATGCACTTAACTGGTTTAAATAGCCTCTAAATATTTGCTATCGAGCAGAAAAGAGCTTCGATCGAATTTTACACCCCAATAACCACCCGGCCGGCGATCGATAACCGTGCCGATATCGTCGATATTGAGCAGCTCTGGCGGCCGTAACATAGGCATAGGATCGGCGGTTTTCAGGTAAGGGGGAATGCCAATCAGACGGACTTTTCCCCCGACGCTAATTTCACTCATAGTACTGGCTAGATGCGATCGTGACAATCCTCTAAATTAGCATATTTCAAATCATTCTCAAGATAGATTCCCCAGGGAATAGGTGTTGTGTAAACTGTTGCCATCCGCCTTTGTCCTTGAGTTGGGGTGTTGCTTGACCTAGCCGCGGGCGGATAATTGCTATCAGGACAATCAAAAAAACCCAAAATCTGAATCGCTAGTTGGCGAGAAGAATGTAAATATTTATAAAATTGTGCTTTTTGATACAGTTGTGGGGGGGGGATGTGTATAATTAGGCTGTCTTTCCTCGGCGTCGGGTTGGGGTGTTGCCTGACCTGGCAAAGAAACGACAAAAGTAGGCTAATAGCTTCAAAGCTAAGACTACAAGCTTACATACAAAAAACACTACTCAGGAATAAGAAAATGAAAAATTGGACTTTAGCCTTAGCTCTTGGAGCGGCTGCAACCACTGCAACGATTGGCTTTGGAGTAAATCCTGCCTCGGCTGTTCCTGTTCCGACTGGAACTCTCACATGGAATTTCTCCTTCGATATAGATTTTCCCTCTGCTGCCAATCCCACACCTGTTAAGGGGACATTTATTACCGAAGACACTTTATCTACATCTTCGGTCACCCCAGGCTTTACTGGATATGAAGTTTTATCCATAACTGGAACACAGGGTATAGATCCTATAACTGGTCTGGTCCCCCAAGGCACTGGCTCTACCAGTTTATTACTTTCAGGATTCACGAATGATAATCTGTTTAATCCGGCAAATATTGTTCCTGTAGGAGGTGTAGGCGCTTTTAGTGCAGGGGGATTAGCCTACATCGAAGGTGGAGAAGAATATCGGTTACTTTATGATCAGGGTACATATATGGGGTGTTTGACCCCGTGTGTTACTGTTCAAAACCTGGATGTAAAATTAGTTCCTGAACCCTCCTCAACCGCTGGACTTTTAGCTATTGGCTCCTTTGGTGCATTAGGTGCAGCTTCAACCCTGAAGCGCAAACTAAAATCATCCCAATCCACCGAAAAAGAAACCACAAAAGTAGGCTAAATTGCTTACCAAAGTGTAATTAATGCCCCTTCAATTAGTCAGTTGAGGGGGTTTATTGTATAATAGGGACATGATTAAATCAAGAGGATTTTGGTTATGCAACAGGTGACGATTGAGCTACCCACCACCATAATTAATGCTCTAGCCGCCTACAATCAAGAGCATAAGGTATCTTCTTCTGATACAGTACAAACGGCTATAGAATCATTTTTAATAGCGAAAGGCTATTTATCCAAACCGAAAAAATCTTTTCACTTATCTCCCGCACCCCAAGGAAGTGGCTATACTGACACATCCATCAATCATGACGCTGTTTTAGCCGAATTTACTCTGTCCCATAAATTACCTTAAGCGCCAATCTTGAAAGCGATTATTGCCGACACAACCCCCCTTTACGGAGCGATAGATACCAGTGATCAATATCATAGCAGAGCGCAAGCAGAGCTAAGACGCATAGAATCGGAAGATTTAACAGTTATTATCTCTTTCCCCGTATATATAGAAACTTACAGCTTGCTTCTATATAGATTAGGATTTGAACAAGCCACTCATTTCACACAAAATTGCTTAGAATCGGCTAATCTGATCAATCCGACAGAAGATCAGTATTTCGCAGCCATAGCAAAAGCTAAACAATTTCCTGATCAAACTATTACTATTGTTGATGCTTTGACTGCTATAATCTCAATCGAATTAGATCTACCTGTTTGGAGCTATGATTATCATTTTGATATAATGCGGGTGAAAGTATGGAGATAACCCTCAAGTGCCAACTAAAACCCTCCAAACCCTCAGAAAAGGAACCCACACAAGTCTCCTAAAAACCATTAATAAAAAAACTTGCGATCGCCACTTCATTCAGTCAGTTGAGGGGGTTTATTTTTTGTGTATTGTTTATTGTCTATTATTTAATTGTTGCTAACTAATTGACAACAAGAGCGTTTTTTGTGGTAGAATAGTCGGCCTAGTGTAAATATAGTAAAAGTTGCAATGTCTATCACCCATATTAATAATCTTCAAGACCAGATTTTGCAAAGTATTAAGACTTTACCGCTAGAAAAACAGCAAAAAGTCCTTGAATTCGCCCAATCCTTACAAAGAAATTCACGTTTTCAGAAATGGGATAATATTTCAGATGCAGAAGCACAATCGTTACAAAATGAATTTGCTCAAGAGGATATTAGCTTTTCAGAAAGTATTTTACCCGATTATTTATCTCACCTTGAACAAGAGGATAATAAATAAATGCGAGGCGATATTTATCTAGCTGATTTGAATCCGAGTCGTGGTTCAGAACAAGCTGGTATTCGACCTGTTATTATTGTCCAACATAACAATATTGATCGCTTCACTAGCACTGTTGTTGTAATTCCATTAACCAGTAATTTACGTCGCGCACAAATCCCCGGAACAATGGTTATTCCCGCAGGACAGGGAGGCTTAAATCAGGAATCAGTAGCCTTATGTTATCAAATTGTTGTTATTGATAGACAACGACTTCAGCGACAGTTGGGGAAACTTTCTTCTAGTTATTTACAGCAATTGGAAGAAGCAATTCGATATACATTAGATCTAACATAAAACACTAATAGGAATGTTCATCGGCCCGCGTCCTGTAGGGGCGAAGCATTCGGGCAATAACCTATCGGTGAAACCGTAGATTTTCTATCCGAATGCTTCGCCCGTACTTTTTGCTGCAAACCCTAATTAGTTGAATTTTCTTTATGGAAAACTTGAACTTTAAGTCTCCTGGTAATCAGTACAATCGGCGCAGCTTCAACCCTGAAGCGCAAACTAAAATCCTCTAAATCCGACAAAAACTAAACCACAAAAGTAGGCTAAATTGCCCACCAAAAACACAATAAATTACCCTTCAATTAGTCAGTTGAGGGGGTTTTGTTTTTTTATATATCTTCCTCTTACACATTAGTCGCTCGAAAATGATAAGATAGATATAATAAACCAGATTGAGTCTGAGGAGAAATCAAAAATGCAATTTATTCAGACTAAAGCCAAAATCAAAGATGGACAATTAATTATCGAGCAACCCCATCAAGATTTGCCAACAGACACAGAGATTGAACTTGTTATTATTGTTCCCGATCAAAATGAACAAGTAGAATTTGAACAAGCTCGTACTAAGATGCAAGCTGCATTTAAAGAAGCAGGTATCGAAACTGATGAACAGATTTTAGAGCTTATTCGTAAAGTGAAGCAAGAACTATTTCAGGAGCGGTATGAATGAGGAGAATTTTTTTAGATACAAATATTTATATTATTGGTCAATTAAAACCCCTCTCACCACAAGAGCGAATTCTTACATGGTTAGGATATTATACCCCCAATAATCAATCTTCAATCAAAGTTATTATTTCGCAGGAACTCATTAACCAAATTTTACGAGTTGGCAAAAGACTTCAAGGTAAAGATTGGGCAGCCAAAATAGTAGATCAAATCTGGCAGAATATTAATTGCTTATTTATACCAGAAACGATTGAAATGAAAGCAGAAGCAAGTCAGATAATTGCAGAAAAATTATTGCCTTCTGAAGATGTTTTTATCTATCTAACTGCCAAATATGGTGCGGCAGAAATTTTTTTGTCTGAAAATCGAGAATTAATCAAAATTATTGCTGATTTTGATTATTTAACATCAGAGGAATTTCTTGATAAATATCTGCGACAAATGCCCCCTTAATTCACTCACTTGAAGGGGTATTTTTGGCATAACTCTCTCAATTCCCATGATTTCAAGGAGTATGGTTTATCTTGGGAGCCGAGAGCTGCTACAATACAGATACAGGAAATAAAATTTTGATCAGTAGGGTAGAAGTCTTTTCCGTTATCTTAGAAGGTAAGCATCATGAAAAATTTAGAAGAAATTAAAGCGATTTTGGGTCAAGTTAAGTCCTTAGTAAAAGAAAAGTATCATGTCAGTGAATTAGGTATTTTTGGAGATTATGTAAAAGGAGAAGTGCAGGAAAATAGTGAAGTTAATATTCTGATAGATTATACAGAACCGCCTAGTTTACTAGATTTAGTAGATCTGGAATATTATTTAAGTGATTTACTTAAGGTAAAAGCGGATGTTATCAGTAAAAATGGCTTAAAAGGAAACAGGAGAGAAAGAATTTTATCGGAGGTTATTTATGTATGACGCAACGGGAATTTAGAGATTTCTTGCAAGACATTCTAGAGGCAATTTGTCAACTAGAAAAGATGACTCAGGATCTAAGCTTTGCAGAATTTTCAACTAAGATAGAAATCTTTCTTTCGGAAGTAAAATTAATTGAAATAATCGGGGAAGCAGTCAAAAATATTCCTGATGAAGTGAGAGTTAATTATCCCAATATTCCTTGGAAAAACATCGCAGGTATGCGGGATAAATTAGTTCATGAATATTGGGCAATTGATGAAAAAGTCGTCTGGAAAGTGATTCAAAACAATCTCCCCCAGCTAAAGAGAATCATTATCAGTATCATTGAGAAATTACAATAAATTTTCCTTCCTCCTTTAAAAACCCACTTCCCCACTTCCTACTTCCCCATTCATAATTCCCACTTGCAAGAGTGCCTTTTTGAACCTTTCCCTAAAAAGGTCTTGATTTTAGGGAAATACAGTTAAAGGAATCCATTCGTAGGTGTTGACAATGCCTTGAAAATAATCATTAATAGTCTCTCTGGAATAGGGAACAACACCATCTTCACCAAACCAACGTTCATAAATTGTCACCGCTTGTTGTTGGTCACTGACGATCCCTTCCATGAATTTTAATAGTGTATAATTCACCGTATCGCGCCATTTAGAATCATTTTCGGGTAAAGTACAGGCATAGGATTCGTAGGCGTAGGGATAGGAGGGAACTATAGCTAAATTATTGGGATTTTTAGCACTTTTTCTTAAACCTTCTAGGGTAATGCCATCACTGGCAAAACCATCAATTTCTCCCGTTTCTAGTTTTTGTAAACCCTCGCCACGATTTTTAACTTTGACCAAAATAGCGGCGGGTTGTTGGTTTTTAATTACTGCTTCATTAGTAGTATTGGCAATTACTCCAATGCGTCTGCCTGCCAGGCTACCGATGTCATCGAGATTACTACCTTTGCGGGTGAGTAATTGAGTGCCACTGGCAAAATAACTAACGGAAAAATCCACTTCATTTTCTCTTTTCCAAGTAAAAGTAGTGGAGCCACATTCGATATCGATAACCCCTGTTTTCAACTTTTCAAAACGATTTTGGGGAGTAATCTCAACAATTTTTAACTTAATTGGTTTTCCTAACTTCCGTTCGGTTTCCTTGCGAATTAACTCTAACATATCAAGGCTGTAACCCACCCACTTGCCCTGGGAGTTGACAAAACCAAAGGGAATAGCATCTTTACGAGCGCCGGCAGTAATTACCCCAGTTTTTTGAATGCGATCGAAGATTGCTCCCGCAAGGCTAGAATGGTTACTGGTGACGGTTAAAGCTACTGTCATCGTCATGACGGCAAGTGTACGCTTCATTTTTTTCCCTAATCTGAAAGTGGCTCAAGTCTCCGACTGTTTTAGGAGACCGAGAGTTTCCCCGAGGAAGATTTTTTAGCGGCGATTGCTGGGGACAAAAAAAGAGGAGAGATGTTACTCTCTCCCCCTTTCAGTTTTTTCGACAACATTTTAAATTGTTTTTTCAGTTGTCGCTGTCGGGCCGAACCGCCCTTGCCTTTGTCGTTACGTCCCTGCCGGCGGGGGGACTCCCATCGCTTAAGTCGCATAGTTTTTAATTCCAATTTAGTCAGTTATCTTTATTGTAACAGGCTTAACGTCAGTTTGGGTTAAGGAAATGAAACTGTGACCACTCAGGCTCTCTGTCACCCTGTGAGATGCCCAACTCTAGTTAACCAACCTTGTCCACCTAATTAGTATTTTCCCATGCTTAGTCAGCAACTTTGGCACAGCCATCAAGATCTAGTACAAGCTTGTCTAGAACACCCTTTTGTGCGAGGTATCGCCACAGGAGAGCTTAAACGGGACTGTTTCGCTTTCTATGTCGGTCAGGATGCTTTTTTTCTGGAATCTTTCGCCCGTGCTTACAGTATCGCCGCTGCTAAAGCTCCCGATTGGCAGGGATTCACTAGCTTTCACCAGTTAGCGGCAGGGGTATTACAGGAGTTAGAATTACACGAAAATTACGCTTTCCAGTGGGGGGTTGACCTGAGAAAGGTTCAGCCCGCTAACGCCACCCGTCGCTATACGGATTTTCTTCTCGCTACCGCTTGGATGGGTGACATCGGTGCGATTGCCGTGGCGATGAGTCCCTGTATGAGTCTTTATGCCTATCTGGGTCAACAATTAGCCTTAGAGCCGATTTCTGAGAATCCCTATCAAGCTTGGATTGATAGTTATAGTGGGGATGAATTCGCCGCTTTAGCAAGCCAGTTAGAGGAATTAGCCGATAAATACGCCCCGATGACGGAAAATATCTCTTTATCCTATCGTTATGCCCTTAGTTGTGAACAGGACTTCTTTAGTGCCGCCTACAGCCGGGGCAAATCTTAAAATTTTCCCGTCACAATGTTAAGAAATATAAATGACGCTAAGATTAAGGTAAGCAAAATCGTCATTATAAGAATAATGTTTCCTTCGCAACCCACCGAAAACGAACTCCTGAAAACTATCCTGGAACCTCTACTGGAGGATTTCACCCATTGGTTTTCCCGTTCCCGTCTCCTCCTCGAATCCGAGAGATTATCCTTTCTCAGCCTCGAGGAACAAAACGATTTATTAGCAAGAGTCAAAAACGCCCAACAGGAGGTGGCCACGGCTCATTTACTCTTTAAAACCACAGGTGGTCAGGTGGGTATCGAGGCCAAGATGTTGTTGCCTTGGCATCAGTTGGTGGCAGAGTGTTGGGGTGTCAGCAGTCGTCGTCGTCGATTACAGGGTTGGGGAGAACATCAATCTCCTCAAACTGACGCTTAACCTGAAACTTTTTGGTAAGCTAGAGAGTTGAGCGAATTTTTAGCATAAAGTTTTGGCAATTAGGAATATTCACACATAATTCATGGGAGACTTGGCCAATGTTACATCTGCTCTATATCCTCGCCTTCACAGTTATCGCTTTTTTGACCATTAATAATTTAATTCGGAGTCTGATTACTGTCAGCATGGATTCCCAGAAACGTCCTGCTAAATCGGCTAATTCCTATAATCCCTACGGTTATCCCATGACTTCCCATCCGGAACTTTTGGACGAGGCCGGACAACTGATTAATGAACCTCTGTTAGTGATTCGTTCTCTCACTGTCGAAGATGCTCGTCAGCAGTTAGATGCCATTTATAATTCTTCTCCCAGTGCTACCAAAGAGCAAGATGAAGAAATCTAATTGGTTCTAGAATGGCAGTCCTTGAAAACAGATACATTTATCTACACGGTTTTGCTTCTGGCCCCCAATCAACAAAAGCGCAATTTTTGGCACATTGTTGGCAAAATAGGGGTTTAGCAATGGAAATTCCCGATCTTAACGGTGATGACTTTTCTAGCTTAACTCTCACTCGTCAGATTGTTCAAGTCGGCCAATTGATTGAACAATCTCAGTTTCCCGTTACTCTAATTGGTTCCAGTTTTGGCGGTTTAACGGCAGCTTGGCTGGCAGAAACTTATTTTCAGGTGCAAAGGCTCATTTTATTAGCTCCCGCTTTTAATTTCGGGCCGATTTGGTTGGGACAATTGGGAGCAGAAACCCTAGCCAATTGGCAAAAATCTGGGAGTTTATCGGTTTATCACTACGGTTATCGTCGTTATCTGCCAATTTATTCCAAATTTATTGAGGATTTAGCTAATTATCCCCAAGAAAAGTTAATCAGGCAGCTCCCCACCCTGATTATTCATGGTCGTGCCGATGAGGTGATTCCCCTGGAAAATAGTCGCCATTATCGCATAAATCGTCCCTGGGTAAAATTAATCGAATTAGATAGCGATCATGCCCTTACCGGTGTTTTGACGAGAATTTGGACTGAAATACAATTATTTCTCAATTTTTGATTAAATAAAAACCCCCCTTCGATCGAAAAAAGAGGGGTACATTTAGTGCATTTGTATCAAATTTTGAGAGGATTTTTCAGCTTCTCAGTCTAAAGACAAGAGATTTTCTGCTGATGTCTTCCCACTACCAAAGTCCGCGGATAGGAGATACACTAGGCTCGGTAGCGGGTTGAGGAGCAACTTCAGTAAAGGTTCTAGTTTCCGGGGGTAAAGCGGGAAGTCCCCAAGCGGGTTCTTTTTGGTTAAGTTCTCTTAAAAGTTGCGAGCGATTGCTGCTGGTAGCGGTTTCCGATCTTAGTTTCAAGCGGGAAACCCAATAGGGACGAGCTTTACCCACATAAACTAATTTGCCATCTACCACTTGCAATAGTACATCGTCGCCACCCGTGGCATCCCCAGTAATACGAGCGGTGGTTCCGTCAGCAAAGTCGCCACTGAAAATTTCTTTGCCATCCACTGTTACAGGTCTGATCAATTGGATGGACATAATGCCACCCACGGTTCCCCGAACGCGACCTAGTATATAGTCACCGGGGTTGAGTTGCGGTTCACCTCTGTAGGTGTTATGGCCGCGCAGTTGACTGATCAGGATTTCGTTATTTTCCGGTCCTGCTTGTGCGGGTACAGCGCCAACGGTAGTCAGGGCAACTAAACCGGCAAAACCAGCGACAAGGGAAATTTTGTTAAACACAATTACCTCAAGCAAAAAGTTAGTAAATTACCTAGAGACGTTCTAGATTATAACTTAGTTCCTAATTTTGTCTATATTACGAAATATTTGTTTAATAATTCCTCGATCGAGCGGTTGGGGATTTCAGTTATCAGTTATCAGATTGCAGTTTTAAGTGGACAGTGTTAGGTGAAAACTTTGGGGTCTTCTGGACATCAGGTGAAAAATGTTCACTATGTTACATAATGGGCGCAAACCTTGCGCCCCTACAGCCGGCACGATATTAATGGTAGGGACATAAGGCTGATGCCCTTTTTTCGATAAGATAAGCTTATCACTTTAACTCCAATAGAAGCAAACTTGGGAACTTTCTTTTCACTGATTACTGTTTACTGTTCACTGCTCACTGAAAAATACCCACTTCCCCTAAAAACCGGATGAAGCTAGGCTTTAAGATCGATCGATATTGGTGAATAATTCAGGCTCGAGGGTGGGTAGTTCGATATCTTTTGCTGCTGGGGGAGAGGCCAACTGGAAGCGGTTTAAGGTTTGTTGAATGCGATCAAAAATGGTGATTTTTTGCTCGCTATTGTTCTGGGGTTCGGGAATAGGTTCCACTTCTACCCAAGGCTGAGTCCCAGGGGCCGGTTCGTTAATCTCCTTTGTCTGTGGTATGGTGGCTAGGGGAGATTCGAGCGCTTCAGGCGTTTCCTCTAGCTTTTCGATTGTTTCTGTCTCTACTGGTTTTTCTTCCACTATTGGGCTTTCTGGCTCAATAACAGGGCTTTCTGGCTCAATAACAGGGTTTTCCTCCACTATTGGGGTTTCTTCTTCCTCAATAACGGGGGTTTCCTCAACTATGGGGCTTTCTGGCTCAATAACAGGGTTTTCCTCAACTATAGGGGTTTTTTCCTCCTCAACTATAGGGGTTTCCTCAACTATGGGAGTTTTTTCCTCCTCAATAACAGGGGTTTCTTCCTCAATAACGGGGGTTTCTTCCTCTAGACTGGGAATAGTTTGATAGTTGGGATCAACGATGCTACGGGCAGTTATAGGGGATAAATCGCCGCGGACTAATTGACTGAGGCCGTCTTGGTAAGAGGGATCAAAGCTAATCACGCGCACGCTGGTATTAAACTCGTTTTCGACTTTATTTCCCTTACCATCGATGAATTCTAGTTGTACCCAGTTATTGCCCTTGTCAAAACCCTTGAGATAGATTGGTTCCCAAGTATCAAGCAGAAAACTTTCACCGTTGACAGTGACACGAATGCGCCAATCTTGAAGATTATTATCCCCGTTGGCAGTATTGGACAGACGTAGAGGAGCATTACTCAGATAAAAATCGAGCAGGATCGGTTCTGCACCGTAGATTCCTTGCGGACGACTGTAGGTTAGTAGGGGTAAGTTGTTATCAGGGGCATTTTTGCCTGTTTTTGTCAGAATATGAAAGGTTGTTTCAGCGAAGGCCCCATCATTTTTAAAACTTTCCTGCCAAGGCCGCAGGGCCAAGACGCGGAGGGTGTGAGTACCGGGGGCAAGATTTTCTAGGATAATCGGTTGCTTGAGGTCGTAGATAGCCGCTACCGGTTCATTATCGACAATTAGGCTCAAGTGGGGTCCTAATTTCAGGGTATCGTCTTGGAAAATTGGCAGCTCCGACACTTGTAGTTTAACTGTCACCTGAGTATCATCGAAAACTTGTTCGGCCAGAGGACTGAGAATCGTTACTTGGGGAGCATAACGATCTAAACTGGGGCGCAGTTCCTGAATTAGGGCCGGGGGGGCAACCTCAGAAATGCGGCCTTGGACGACGGGAAGATGAGGGGTTTCGGAAGTGGGGAGATTGGTGGCCGTTAGGCGATCGCCACAGGCGTTTAACAGGGTGGTCAGTAAACCAATCACAAGACATATATGAACGGTTTTGACTGGGATTAATTTGTGTAGTAGGGATAGCACGTTCCTCCTAGAGCCAAGGCCAAAATCACTTTACTAAATTGTCCGTCAAAAGCTGATACAAAAGCCTAGTTTCGCAAAATAGCAAGCGACAGAGACCTAAATGATCAATGATAAATGGGGAGCATCTCACCTTTGCAATAAGTAGGGTTTGCGGCAAAAAGTTTGTTGGTGGGGTTAGGAGTCGGTCGTCTCCGAGTCGGTCGTCTCCGAGTCGGTCGTTTCAGGCTTTGTTGCCCTGCTTTTTGTACCAGTTTATCTACTACAGAAAGAATAATGCCAGGTTTTTGAATGTCCCAATCCTATATTCGCAGCATGAACATCGGATTTTAACAGGTCAAAAGCCTTATTTTAAAAGGGTTTTACCATTATTCAGCCAGCCCTAAGTAGAAATGCCTAATGAGATCAATAAAAAAGTTAAAAAAGGCAACCATTTAGATAAGTAGGGAGGCACAATTATTTGTAGGATGGGTTAGCGCACTTCGTAACATAATCGGGCGTTGGGTTTCATGCTTCAACCCAACCTACGTTCTAACTGTACTGGCGGCTACAACAGCAGAGAGGATATCGCGTTTTTCAGTCTGCTGAGGTACAAAAGTTATGGGTTTTAGGCAAAAGGCAAGAGGCAAAAGGGAAGAAAAATAGGTGTACCTCACTAGCTTAGGAAACGCTATATTCATTGGCAATTTTGGATAAATTTGACCAAAAAGACTATCACCCCCCGATTTTGTCAAGTATCGCTGTTTTTTCGATTTTATAGGGTTTTATCTATGTTTTTCGTCAATTCTTCTGGGATGAGGTGGGAGTGAGTAGCGAGAAAACGGGTTACCAAGCCATGGATGAGGCACAGCAGAGTCCACTATTAGCTATCGAAGAGGCACTGGCTTATTTAGAAGAATAGATTTACCTTGAAGGTTCAATATCGAAAAAGATTTCTCAAAGATTTGAAGGCATTGAAAAACCAGCCTGTTTATGAAAAAATTTTACAGCTTGCTTTTAGAGATTTACCCAATGCCAAGTCATTGCAGGATATTGGTAATGTCAAGCCAATGAAGGGAGCTACCAATCGCTACCGAATACGCCTTGGTGAATATCGATTAGGAATAGCAGTTGTTGATAATAACATTGAGCTAATGCGGCTCCTACACCGACGTGAATTTTATCGCTACTTTCCCTAAATATTCATTAATTTAACTAAAAGTGAGCCATTATTGAGTATAGATTCAGCCCTTAAGAATATAGTTGAGAATATGCCCGATGCTCTCAAAACTGAACTTTTACATTATGCCGAATATTTGATCACTAAGTCTGACCAAACAGAAGAAGATAAACAAGCAGCAAAAGAATCTGTAACTGTTAAAAGAACTTTAGCTGGTTCAATGAAAGGAACTTTCGTTTTACCTTTAGCTAATGACTTTGATGCTCCCTGAGAAGACTTTGAGGACTATAGGTAATGAAGAGTGCTTTAATAGATACTCATGTCTTTATCTGGTTAGCTGAGGATGACCCGATTTTGCCTGTTTCGCTGCGAGATAGTCTTGAAAATACCGATAATGTTTTTGTAAGTATTGCTAGTTTTTGGGAAATATCGATCAAGGTAAAAATTGGTAAACTCTCTCTCTGTTCTGACTTTGAGAATCTTGACACTCGTTTCGCAGCAACAAGATTTAAGTTATTACCTATCCTATTCGTGACTTTCTCTCACATATAGGTAAGCAGCAGCAGTTATTAAAAGAGGGCGAAGGCAATTCGCCCCTACAATAATATTATTGCGCCAATGGTAGGGGCGCACCGTGGTCAGTGAGTTGATCGAACTGCGTGCGCCCAAAATGTAATATAGATATTGCGACCAAATTGAGATGCACCCGATAGGATTTTGGTAGCTCAGGCTATAAATAACTCGCTGATTTTGGTGAGTCGAGATAATATTCTTGATAGTTATCCTATCCAACGCTTATGGGTATAAATCACAGATTGAGATTGAGCAGATCAATGCCAGAGTTCCTACGGGTTTTATCGGTCTAGAATGTATCGGACTGATCTGAAATGACTATAAATCAAAAAGATTGGGATTGAATTGCTGTGATTACCACCGTATTGATAATATCGGGAACGGTACAACCGCGACTGAGATCATTGACGGGTTTTTTTAATCCCTGTAGGATTGGACCAATCGCTAAAGCTTTCGTTTCCCGCTGCACGGCTTTATAGGTATTATTACCTGTATTCAGGTCAGGAAAAATAAACACCGTCGCTTGGCCCGCCACCTCTGACCCGGGCATTTTTTGGGCGGCTACTTCCTTATCTACTGCCGCATCGTACTGAATTGGCCCTTCTAGCTTCAAATCGGGGCGTTTTTCCCTAGCGATTTTGGTCGCTTGTCGTACTTTTTCCACGTCTTCTCCCTGGCCCGATTGACCCGAAGAATAGGAAAGCAGGGCGATTCGCGGTTCAATTCCGAATTTTTGGGCGGTTTCGGCAGAAGATAGGGCGATTTCGGCTAATTCCTCGGCACTGGGGTCGGGATTCACCGCACAATCCCCATAGACCAAGACTCGATCCTCTAAACACATAAAAAAGACCGAGGAGACGATCGCACAATCGGGCTTAGTTTTGATAATCTGGAGTGCAGGCCTAATCGTGTGTTGAGTGGTATGCACTGCCCCCGATACCATACCATCAGCATCGCCTTGATACACCATTAAAGTGCCAAAATAGGAGACATCCTCTGCATAATCCCGGGCCAGATCGAGATTCATTCCCTTGGCTTTTCTCGCTTCGTAGAGGGTCTGCACATAGCTTTCAAAATGGGGACTAGCCACGGGGTTAATAATTTGCAGGCGATCGAGATCGAGAGTGATACCATGTTTTTTAATCACCATTGCGATCTCGTCCGGTTGTCCCAAGAGGGTTAAATCGACGATATCCTGTTCGATTAAAACTGTGGCTGCCTGGAGGATGCGCGGTTCAGTCCCCTCGGCCAAAACGATGTGACGTTTTTGCGCTTTGGCCTGTTGTACGAGATTATAGGTGAACATCTTCGGGGTAATCCCCTGGGTCCGCAAAGTGCGAATTTGCGCTTCTAGGCGATCGAGATTGATGTTATTGTGAAAAAGCTGCAGACTGAGGTTAATTTTATCGTAGTCCGTCGAGGTCAGGGTAGTCCGCACATCGTGGATGCGTTCGGCCGTGGTGTAGGTATCGGTGGTGACGGAGAGAATCGGTAAGGGATCGGGCAAACCTTCAATTAAACGGGCGATCGAAGGATTGAGAATATGACCTGCTGTTAAGACTATACCGGCTAATTGGGGATAATTGGCCGATTCGTGGGCCTGTAACATCCCGATAATCACATCGCCGCGATCCCAAGGGGTGATAATTAAGCTATCTTCCTTTATCCGCTCTAGGGCATTTTGCATCTGCATGGCCACCACCAGAAAGTTACTGGCTAAACTATCTAATCTCTGCTGTCCGTAGAGAACTTTTGCCTCTAATTGTTGGGCGATTTCTGCCACTCGCGGGCTGCTAAGTTTAGCATTGTGGGGAATCACTCCTAGGGCATATTCTTGGGGGGGGAAAATTCTAGTGAGGGTTTTCCGTAATTCGTCTATTTTTTCCTCTTCTGCTTGATTGATAATAATCCCAATCACCGTACAAGCTTTATCTTGGTAGGTGTCGCAGGAAATCAGTATCGGACTAAGGGCATCTTCGATACTGCGATGGTAGGCATTACCTAATATTAAGATGGGATGGCCGAGATTTTTGGCGATTTCTGTATTTAGTTCAAATTCAAAGGCGGAATTTTCTTGCAGATAATCGGAACCTTCACAGAGGATAAAATCATATTTTTTTTCTAAGTTTTTAAACTTTTTGATGATTTTTTCGATGATTTCATCAAATTTTTGTTGTACCAATAAATCCTTCACTTCGTCGTAACATAAACCGAAGGCCTCTTCGTAGGTTTGTTCTAATTTAAAATAATTGAGGATTAAGTCAATGTCTTCGTCTCGATGACCTTGGGAACAGTCGAGAACAATTGGCTGGAAAAAAGCAACTTTATTAGTTTTGCGGAGAATTAAGTCGATAATTCCTAAAGCTACTAACGCTTTACCGCTTCCCGTTGCCGTCGTGCTGATATATAAAGAGTTAGTCATGGGTAGAGAAGAATAATAACGAGGGTGGGATTTAATTGGCCTACCCCAACCTTGAGGTGGGCTTTTTCAGCTAAATCAGGATAATTTTGGTGAATCTGTTGATGGCAATAATTAACTTTTAGTTGTTGATCAAGGGTTGTAAATTCTGCGATTAAGTTGTCTATAAGGGCTTGAACTGTTGGCAATTTTTCAAGTAAACTCTCTTTATTTGTTTGCTCATCCAGAGATTTTTGTCAAACAGCGATCGCTGTTTGAATATCTACTAGAGACTGATCGACTATACCTTGTAATCTAGCAGTTATTTTGTCCGATTGCTGTTCACTGGTAACATTTTTCCATGAACTTGATTTAATTTCCTCAGATTAAATCAAGCACCTAATTCAATCCTATCACTTGCTTTCCAGCTAGGGCTTGTTTTTCACAAAGATTTAAGCTTATCTCCCTGCGATTGCCATTAAATCTTAACTGGAAGCGATTACCCCAGATTGTTGAAACCATTGGCTAATTCCGGTGGCTAAAACTCGCGCTAGTTGTTTTTGTGCCTGAGTATCGGTAATCCATTCAAATTCTTGGGGATTACTCATAAATCCTAACTCTAATAACAATGAAGGACTACTATAGGGACGAGTTAAAGCTAAATTATTCCAAAATACTCCATAGGAAGGACGGTGAAGATTTTTGGTTAAATAATCGTGGAGAAAAACTGATAAATTATGTGCTTGGCTATGATACCAAAATATGCCAATTCCTTGGGTATTTAAGGCATCTCCATCATCAGGCAAAGCATTATAGTGAACTGATAGTGCTAGGGTTGGTTGCAGATTATTAATCATCTCTACCCGTGCTGGTAGGGATAGGTCGATGTCCGTTTCTCTGGTTAAATAAACTGTTGCCCCCAATTTTTCTAACTCCCGTTTAATTAATTTAGACATAAGCAAATTAATCTCTTTTTCCGTGTAACCCGTCGGACCGACAGCACCGGTTTCTTTGCCTCCGTGTCCAGGATCTAATAAAATAACTTTACCCTGTAAATTAGCACTTTTTTCCGGGCCATGACGCAGGGTTAAGATTAAATTTGTCCCCTGGTAACGAAGACTATAACCCCACTGTTGTTTTTGATTAAGATTAAGAGTGTATTCTATCGTGGTCGGGTTGATTTGTCGCCAATCTAAACGTCTGATTAAAGGATTATCCACCAGAAAAATTGTATCGGTTTGGGCAATGGTATTATAAAGAGTCAAAATAAATTTATCATCTTCTTGTGCCACGGCGATGGGTACAGGATGGGAGAGGGGGAAAATAATTTCTGTTGCTTGATTGATACTGCGAGAAGAGAGACCACGAATATTAGCATTATCTAAGACCTCATTAACTATTAAACGGGTTTCTCGCTCTAAAATCCAACCACCATAATCTAACCGTAACCAATCCCCTTCTTTCCCGGTGACTCTCGCTTTCGTGCCTTGGGGTAAAGGAGTTAAACGGGAATAATCACTACCCGGTCCCGTGCGCGCTACCCCTTCCGCAACTATAATTTCAATCACTGGTAAATTTTGATCGCTAATAATGTTAATTTCTCCTTGACTTTGTTGGCTAATCGATCGATTATTTAATTGTGCTGTAAAAATAGGTTTTCCTAAGTTAGCCTCTTGCTGAAACTGTTGACAACCTCGATAGTAACCAGTCTTATCCTCGGAATTCGCTTGATTAAGATTAGTTAAAACTGCGGCATTACTAGGCAGTTTTGTGGTTTGAGGTTGGGGTAAAAGAGGCAGTATTTTATCTCCTAACTGCACAGAAACCTGTGCTTGGGGAGTAGCAATGGCGCTAAAACAAATCCATTCCCCCACTAACCGCGTCTTATGGACAGAAGGACTGAGAGAGTTATCAGCAAAAGCTAATCCTTGGGGAATAACTGCTTGAGTATCTCGACGAATTACTTGACGATTAATAGTTTGGTTTTGATAGCGAATAGTGAAATTATTTTCGCCAACTTGTAGGGGGAAACTAGGGGCAAAATATCCTTTAGCACTGCGTTGAATCGGTTGATTATTGAGCAAAACTTGACCCGATGGAGGAGCAGAACCAATAAAAAAGATTCTAGAGGCCGTGGTTTGATGATTATCGGGGGGATAAACAATCATCAATGAGGTAGATTTGGCACTGATACTGTGATAAAAACCGATTAATAGGACTAAACCTAAACCAATTAAGATATTTTGCCCAAAAGTTCTCACCTTTAACCAGAATCGCCCCATATTATCCCCCTCTTAGCTGACAAATATTATCCTAGGACAAATTCTGGAGGTTTGTTGTTCGTCTTCTCAGCTGTACTGTATTTAAACTGCCCGTGGAAAATAGTAGTACAAATGCTGGAACCCCCACTTCCCCATCATCCCACTTCCCCATCATCCCACTTCCCCATCACCCCATCACCCTGTTTTTGACCCTAATCCCTTATGATCAATATAGATTAACTTTTGTAAAGGAATCGGAGTTATGGCTTTAACCGTTGGAACAATCGCACCGAACTTTACCACCACCGACGATACTGGAAAAACCGTTTCCCTGTCGGATTTTCAAGGTAAAGTCGTAGTTTTATACTTCTATCCCAAAGATGATACCCCGGGCTGCACCAAAGAAGCGCAAAGCTTCCGGGATAACTACCAACAATACCAAGACAAGGAAATGGTAGTCTTAGGGGTGAGCATGGATGACCAAGGTTCCCATGCAAAATTTAAAGAAAAATACGGCCTACCCTTCCAATTGCTAGTAGATACCAATGGTGCTATCACCAAAGCTTATGATGTCGATGGTGGTGGCTATTCTAAGCGCGTCACCTATATCATCGATGCAGAAGGCAAAATTAGCCATGTGGATGATAAAGTGAATACCGCTAGTCACGCATCGGATATTCTCTGTGTAGTCGGTTAATTTTCCCTAAAATCTTTTCTGGGTGTGTTAGGGCAGCCTAATACACCCGATACCCCAGTTCACTGATAATCAGTTTTTAATAACCGGATTTGGTATAACTAAATTACTTTTTCCCTGAAAATTAGGTAATTGACACCCTCAAAATCGGTAAAACCCTACACCCCACACCCTACACCCCACACCCTACCCCCACGAAAAACTTTTTCAGCAAACCCTAAATAGGGCTTGCTGATGAGGAACTGAATATCAAAAATCGGACTACAATAATACTATTATCAAATATCTTGGTGGGATTAATCGGCAATCATGGTTAAGTTTAGCAAGTACCTGAAGAGGTTTGGTATTGTTGCTGGAGTGGCTTTTTTGTTGTTGGTTACTCACCGAGCGGCTCCCCGGAAGGCAGTGGAAAATGAGCAGATGAAGGGGGTTTGGTTAACCAATATTGGCACGATATTGTTACATCACACCACGTCTTTAGATGAGGTGTTAAATCATCTTTCGCGATCGGGTTATGACCGGGTGTATTTTAGTGTTTATGGGTTGAGGGGAACGCTTTATCCGACTTCCCAGCGTCCGACGAATTGGTTGTTTGTGCCGCCGTTGATCAATCCCTGGAGGGCAGCGGTTAAGGAATCTTTACGGCAGGGTTTGAAGCCCTATGCTTGGTTTGAGTATGGTTTGATGTTATCGCCTAATGATCCCATTGCCAAAAAGCATCCGGATTGGTTATTAAAAACGCCCACAGGGAAGACGGTGGTGGAAACGAATGTCTGGTTAGATCCAGCGAATCCGCAGGTGCAAGCCTATCTTTTGGGCAATATGGAAGATATTTTAAAAGAAAAAGATTTGGCGGGGATTCAGTTAGATGATCATTGGGCAGTTCCGCGTGTTTTTGGTAATAAAAGTCAGGCTTTAACGAATTTAACCCGCAAGTTACATGATCATGTCAAGGCGATTAATCCCAAGTTGGTGGTGAGTCTTTCGCCTAATCCTCACTCTTTTGCGGTGAATAAATATAATCAAAATTGGTTGGCTTGGGTGCGTCAAGGGATTGTGGATGAGGTGGTCTTACAGATCTATCGGAAAACTCCCAATCAGGTGGCGGCAAGTCTTTCGGGTTCGGGACTGGCGACAGCTTCCCGGTATGTGCCGGTGGGGGTGGGTTTATATGCGGGTTGGAATCCTGATTTTTCCTTAAAGGGTTTACAAGCTCAGGTGAGGACGGTGGAGCGTCAGGGTTATGGCTATTCGTTGTTTTGTTGGGAGTTTGTGGTCATGCGTCATCTTTTTAATTATATTCCTCGGTTTTAACGGGCTAAACAGTAATTGCTTTTGAACAATCAAGATGCTCAAGTTCACTTTTTGGCGTTGCTGATTTGAGATATGAATCTTCTTTTGTGGTATTTTTAAAAACTAGACTCAAACTAACTTTTGGATACGATGCACAGTTGCCATTCATACCTTGATTCAGCAACGCCGTTTTCCTTTTGGGGAGTCGGTTGTCAGCAATTTCATAGCCAAGCCGATGATTACCTCACCTTGGCGGCGTATTATTGACAATATTGAGCGCATAAAGGCGAAAACGCTCTAGATCAGCTTGCAGAGTTGATTCCACCACTCGACCGAGGAAAAGATTATCCATCAATTTTCCTAACCAACCGGGTATAGCATAGGATGCTGTCAGTCGCACAATACTCCTACCATGACGGTCATAAAAACGAATTGCCCCGCGGTTAGGCAACCCGTCCACGGATTCCCATTGAATCATCTGATGGGGGACAATTTTCATTATCCGTGACAACCAAGTAAATTCTAGACCACCACTGGCTAACTTCCAACGGGAAAGTTCTGGCTCCTCCTCGAGAATTTTCACCGATTCGATCCACTTCATCCAGTGGGGCATTTGTTCTAAATCTGACCAGAGCTCCCAAACCAGATCGATCGGCGCGTCCACTTCTACCTGTACACTATGTTCTAACCAAGTCATTCGTTAATTCTGGCGATGCTGAATATTTCTATGATAACGGTATTAGTCTTCAGCTTTTCACTCAATGATAAAATAAAAACAATCTTCCCAGTCTAATTTTACTATGTTAATCAGAAAACTGCTCGAATGTGAGGAATTCATCGCCGGTGATCATACCAGATTGCGCGAGTTATTGCATCCCGATAAACAGCCGTTAAATCTACGTTATAGTTTAGCCCATGCGCGGGTAGATGTGGGGGAAACTTCTACTCCCCACGCTTTAAAAACTGCGGAAGTTTATTATATTCTGCAAGGACAAGGGGAAATGCACATCGATGAGGAAGTGCAATTAGTGACTGTCGGTGCTGCCATTTATATACCTGCTCTCGCTAAACAATATATTCATAATTGTGGGGAGGAACCCTTAGTTTTCTTGTGCATTGTCGATCCTGCTTGGCGACTGGAAGACGAAATTATCTTTGAGTAAAACTAATGAATATTGGCATTATTGGACTGGGTTTAATTGGTGGTTCCTTGGGGTTAGATTTCCGCTCACAAGGTTATAAGGTTTTGGGAGTTTCCCGTCAACAATTTACCTGTGATATCGCTGTAGAAAAAGGAGTGGTAGATGAATCTAGTACCAGTTTAGAATTATTAGCTACTGCCGATTTAATCTTTATCTGTACTCCCATACATTTAATTGTGCCAACTTTGGAAAACTTAACTCCCTATTTAAAAACCCAAGCTGTTGTCACCGATGTGGGATCAGTTAAAGGAGCAATTGTAGCCAATTGTAGCCGATTGTGGTCGAATTTTGTCGGTAGTCATCCCATGGCTGGGAAAACCGAACAGGGAATTAATGCTGCACAATTGGGTTTATTTGTCAATGCCCCTTATGTAATTACTCCCCTAGAATCTACTCCTAACTTTGCCGTGGAAATCTTAACTAAAATAGTGCAGAAATTAAACTGTCAAATTTATTATTCTTCCCCCGAAGAACACGATCGAGCCGTGGCATGGATTTCCCATCTTCCAGTGATGATTAGTACCAGTTTAATCCAAGCTTGTGGGAAAGAAGAAGACCTAGATATTCGCCAATTGGCGGAAAATTTAGCTAGTTCTGGTTTTCGCGACACCAGTCGCGTCGGCGGTGGCAATCCCGAATTAGGTTTAATGATGGCTAAATACAATCGTCAAGCTTTATTGATATCCTTGAAAAATTATCGGCAAGATCTTGATCAAATTATTGACTATATTACAGGAGAAAAATGGCAGGAACTAGAGGAAATTCTCGTCTCTAGTAAGCAATATCGAACCGATTTTATTCAATAAAAATAACATTTTGCCCCTAGCAATTATCCCACAGCACTGTACCATAGATTTATCCTCAGCCAACCAATGAAATGATATGACCACCTTTTTTGACTTTGAAGCCGAATTTGTTGACTCCTTACGTTGTATACCAATGACCGTGAGAATGAAACTAGATACCTGTGGAGTTAAATTAAAATTATCCCATTGGATGCAGTTAACTCAACCAGAAAGAATGGTATTAGTTAATATGGCTTGTACGACGGCAGCAGAAGCCAAAATCTATCGAGATTTTCTGCAAAAATTAATCACCGAAAAAACTGGTAATCCCCCAGGAGAAATAGCAATAGATCCCCATCCCGCTTGGCTAGATGGTAGCCAGATTCCCGATACAGTCCGAGAAAAAGCTAGAGAATTACAGATTGAAATTAGTTTAGAACAATGGCAAAAATTGCAACCATCCCAACGTTTTGCCCTGATTAAACTCACTCGTCCTAGTCACGAAAATCTCAACTTTTATCCAGCTCTCAAAGAGTTCCATATAGTCGATGCCTAACTCAAGAACCTATGCCATATTACAGCAGTTATCTTAATATCGATCTCGAATTAAAACGGGGCGAAATAGCGGATGATAGCTGGTTTAATTAGTCCCAGCAAAGGTGAGGTTTTCTACCAGGGTAAACTTTAACGGGACTTAATAAATAAATTGCAGTGACTTGCCGCTCTGGGGTTTGGTCAATTTTATTAATAAAAATGATAATTAATGAGCCTATTCTTGGAAACTAATTATACAGTTTCCATCCAGTCAAAAACTTGATTCAATTGCGACAAATCGATTAAACCGTACTGCCATAAAACCATCGGCAAAGAACCCACCGATGCTTCACAGAGACGCACAGCCATATCGAGGGAACGGGGGGAAATTGCTAATTTTTCCAAGAGGAAAGTGCGGAGTTGTTTTTGTTGATGAGCTTCCATGATTAAGGATCATTGGTAATGATAATCGGATTATTGAATAACTTATCCTCTATTAAAAAGAGATGCTTCCCTCACGGAGATCACCCAATTGGGTGATTTTGTCCACCAATCGGAATAATTTAAGAATTTATCCAGAATATGTCCTACTATCCCGAAATTGCTAGTGGGGATATCAACACTTACTTTAAGTAGAAAAACGAGAAAGGGGAGCTTTTGGGATAAGCTATTGATAACCTCTAGTTTTTGAGCAAGTAGGAGAGAATTGCCCCCAATGAGTCATGCTCCTCAAGTTTCCGTGATTATTCCTTGCTATAATCAAGGTCGCTATCTCGATGATGCGATCGCATCTGTTTTGGTGCAAACATACCAAAGTTTTGAAATCCTTGTCGTTGATGATGGCTCCACAGAACCAGAAACCATCGAGATTTTACAAGATTATCAACAGCCAAAAACCAGGATCATCCGCACAGAAAATCAAGGGGTTGCCACAGCCAGAAATCTAGGAATTGCCCAAGCGCAAGGAACCTATATTCTTCCCCTTGATGCTGATGATAAAATTGCCGATTCCTATCTAGAAAAAGCGGTTACTTTGCTAGAAAGTAATGAGCAATTAGGTATAGTTTATTGCGAAGCGGAGTATTTTGGCGATCAACAAGGAATTTGGCCGCTGCCTGAGTATAAATTTCCCGATATATTAGTAGATAATATGATATTTTGCTCCGGTTTGTTTCGGAAATCCGACTGGGAAACTGCGGGGGGCTATAATACTAATTTAATTTATGGTTGGGAAGATCACGATTTCTGGCTATCTCTGATCGAATTAGGTCGAGAAGTCTATCGTATCCCGGAAGTGTTATTTTTCTATCGACAAAAAGCTGATTCTATGAGTCGCTCAATGACCGCAGAACACTATATTTATTCCTACACCCAACTTTTTTATAATCATCCCCAACTTTACTCCCAAAATATCCAGGCCATTTTTGCTGCTTTAGTCACCTTAAAAGTTGATATATTCGCTCAGTTAGAACAGGCTAGGGAGCGAATTAAACAATTAGAAATCCATGAACAAGAATTGCAACAAGACTTGCAAAAAACCCAATTTGATTATCGAGAAAGAGACGAGGAATTGCAAAAAGCTGACAGTAAAATAGCCGCCATGGAAAAAAGTAAATTCTGGCAAATGAGAAGAGCTTGGATTAAAATGCAAAAATTGCTAGGATTGCTGGAAAAAGACCCAATTTATTCCTGATTTCCATCGCCAATTCAAAAATGAAACGCACGACTCCCTAAGAGTTGATAGAGAAAGACTGATCAGGTGTTGTCCGATAAATCAATTGGTGAACTTCGGGAAAGAAGAAGCATAAAAACGCTTCAAAATATTCGCTTAATGCTTCTTTCTAGGGTTCATCATAATTGGCGGTTATTTGCTTCATTGTTCCAAAAATTGCTGCAATTACTGCCGATTTCAGTAACTCGTCTAATATCGATAATACGGAAATTTTATCAACAGCTTGCTCAATTTCTATTGGAATGTCACCCAATCGGGTTTTCAACACCGTTTTAACATAGTTACGAGCATTTTCTAACGCCCCAATTTCCTTACCGCGTTCTATCCCTCGTAACTCCATATTAGTTATTAATCGAGTTAAGATTTGATATAATACTGGTTCTTCGGTTTGTGTTATGCAATAGACGGGGTTATAAGAGATGAAACCATTATAGAGAAAGACATTTGGTGATTTTTGTCAATTGTTTTCGCTCTAGAACGAACTAATCAATTAAGTCTCTTGCTAGATAAGGATTTAATCGATTTATGCCACCCGATCGAACCAGACCAAGTAACGAAGAACCATAAATAAATCTCTTCCTATTATTTTACCTCCTCTTGAAAAACAAATCAAAATTAGTGAGCATATTACCGCAATTCGTAATCAAGCCAAACAACTTCAACAACAAGCCAAAGACGACCTAGAAAAAGCTAAACAGGAAGTCGAAGCCATGATTTTAGGTGATGACTAAAAGCCTAATTTATCTTGAAACCCGTTAAATTAAAAAGGAGAAAATCTAAGGCAAACTCTCAGAAAAGAAACCCTTAAACAAGAACTAGGCATGATTGGTGGAGTTGTTGGGTTTCGTTCCGAGGGTCCAACCTACGAAACTAGCCACTGAAAAAGGCCGATTACTGATAAACTCGACCGCGCCAACTTTGGGGACGGGTGAAAGCAGAGATAAAAATGCGGATAACTGCCAGCGGATCCGCTAGGGGAGATAGCCAAAATAATCCTGAAGATAGATTGACTTTTTCGCCTCGATAGTAGCTAGGAGAGACGGCCAATAAAAGGGCAAAGCGAATCAATAACAGCAGCAGGTTTAAAGTCAAAACAATTTTTAAACTCAGGAAATCGTAGCCAAAAATCAAAGCTGTGAGCAGTAAAGGGGTGATAATTATCGGTAATCCCTGAGTAAGAGCTAATAAGGCTAAATCGCCCCATAATTGCCCTTGATAGGAGGCATCTTTCAGATCCAGAGATCTGCCCCATTCGCGCCAAGTTTCCTTGAGTCCTTCGTACATTCGTACGCGAATTAACTTCGCCCCATCGAGAAATCCCACCCGATAGCCTTTAGTTGCCGCTAGACGGGCCAGGGTGACATCATCGCAAAAAGAACCTTTTGCCCCGCTATAACCGTCTAAAGCCGCTAAAACTGACCGCCGGCAGAGAAAACATTGACCATTGGCCATCACTCGTTCGGGCTCTTGCCCGCGCACTCCAGCCGCATCGAAGCGATAAAGCAAAGTCATCAATAAAGCTGGCTGTAACCACCATTCTCCCGGATAGAAGAGGATAAATTGCGGCGACAGGGAAACTAAATCGTAACCTTCGGCGATCGCAGCTTTAACTAAACTAGCCACTAAATTTTCTTGGGGTTGCGTATCGGCATCAATGCCCAAAATCCAGTCACTTTCAGGGCAACTAAACAAAAAACCGTTGTGTAACGCCCAGGGACGACCTACCCAATCGGGAGGCAAAGGATAATCGGTTTTCAAGCGAAAGCGGGGGTCTTTTGCCGCTATCTCCTTGACTTTTTCCCGCGTGCCATCTTGGGAATTGCTATCAACAATCAGAATTTCTCGCACTTCGTAACTCTGTTGACTCAATCCCCGTAAACAACCGCCAATCCTCTCCACTTCGTTTAACGTCGGCACAATCACGCTCACCGTCCCTAACATCTCCGGGGTGGGAGGTTGGGGAGTCAGGGGAGGACGACGACGCGCCCCTTTCAGCAGACGGGAAAGAAGGATAAAAAAGGCAACAGCCTGAGACAGCAGTAGCCCCAGGCAGAATGCACCGAGAATTATCTCAGTTAACAACTTATTTGGCTCCTCTCACCGAAACAACGGGGATTTTTAGGGTTGTTACTTCGCTGGTCGGCACTGTTTGCCCGGAAGCAACAGCTTGGGCGCGATTATAGAGAAGGATTAAAGGCAGAATACCGGTGAGCAATCCTAAGAAAATCGGCGGATAAATACCAGCACCGATACTCATGACCGTCGCAAAGCCAAAATTACCTAAATACATCAGAAAAGGCAGGGTTAAATCTTGACTTGGCAGTTTCACCGGTTGCACTTGCCAAATTAAAGTGGCTACCGTCATAAAAACACAGCCTGTACCAAACCAACCGGCAAAATTTTCATAGGGCATCCCAAAGAAGGCCCCTGGTTGTTCCCAAATCCAGAAGGGTATAGTAGTTTGACTCATGGCCGGATCTAGGACAAAATCCCATGAAGTTAATAATACCGCCCCGATAGCGATCGCTCCTAGATTTTGTAGCCATTGGGGTAAAGCAAGAGTGGATAAACCAACACGAGCGATGATATAGGCACTAAAACCGAGATAAAACCAAGATAGGGGGATAGTAAACGGTACTAAACCCGCAATTTTGTAACCTAAGCCCGAAAGATAACGATAATGACCGAAAGGAAAGCCAGTACTGGTTCCTAATAGTTCGCTACAAAGGGATAAACTGATAGCGGGAACCATGAATCCTAACCAGTGCCACACTCCTAGAGTCCGATAGGCATAAACAGCCACGGCTGCCATTCCTAACACCATATACACCACACCCCCGCCGGCCATTGACCAAGCAAAGGCAGTTTTGCCAAAATCCGGTAAATTGGCCACAAATTCGGGATGGGGCAAGACTAGCAACAATCCCGCTAGTCCAAAAGCCATCGATACAATATGACCGATGAGCAGAGCTTTTTCGATCGCAATTAGTCGTCTCATTAAATCTCTAGCACTGCGAAGGGATAATCATTTTTAAGTTTACAAATCTTTATTAAAGAATTATTACGCAGATCGGTCACTTTCGGCAAAAAAGTTTTACAGGGGTCAGGGATTTCCCTGTAGTAGTGGTTTAGGAGTCAGTAGGCGGGAGAATCAAGAACTAATAATAATCAATCAAATTGTCTATCTAGAGATTTTATGCTACTTTATCTCAAATGTCGGGGTGAAGACCCTCGCTTTTAGGGACGGGATGAAACCCCGACCAATATAAAACAGCACTTCCACAAGCTCAGTCACAGGAAGCACGATTAAAAATAAGCGTCCAGTCTCCTGACAAAATCTCGAATAACTTCTTCTTTTAAGGGTCTTGACCTACTCAGGCTAAATAGCTACTATATGAGTATAGCGGCTAGGGTAATTAACCGCTTTAAAAACATAAGTAGTCTAATCACTACAACCTCTGCACCTTGACAATTAAACATATGGGGTTCTACTCAATAGTTCTAGTTTCTCACCCGCTCGTG
>VYLQ01000043.1_pt1 | contig 44519 bp, 41 predicted proteins | sample 5115351 | NCBI WGS metagenome assembly VYLQ01 (sample SAMN12291776, study PRJNA351875) | freshwater metagenome | isolation source: freshwater lake | place: USA: Michigan, Lansing Lake | collected 2013-08-14 | reverse complement strand
GGGTTCCTATCGTCAATGGCAGGAAGAAAATATCGCTCCTCAAGTGGTTTTTGAAATTCTATCACCGAAGAATACAAAAGCAGAAATGAGTCGAAAATTAGAGTTTTATGACACTTATAGGGTAGAAGAATACTATTTATATAATCCGATGCGCTGTCGTTTACAAGGATGGCAAAGACAGGGAGAAAATTTAGCAGAAATTATCCCCATCAATGACTGGACAAGTCCTCGTTTAGGAGTGCGTTTTATCTGGAATGAATCAAGCTTAGAATTGTATCGTCCCGATGGAGAGAAGTTTTTAACAACCGTTGAGTTAGAGTCTCAAATGCGTCAAGAAAAACAGCGTGCGGATAAAGAGAAAAAACGTGCGGATAAAGAGAAAAAACGTGCAGACCGACTAGCTGAACGCTTACAGGCGTTAGGATTAGGTTTAGAAGAGGAATAGTTATTGATGGGAGTATCTCAGATTTATGGTACAATTAGGTGTACGGTTCCGTTTTTAAAACAATTATGAAAGGAATTAACTTTGTAATTAATGAAAAAGGTGAAAAGAAAGCTGTCCTCATTGACTTAGAAGAATGGGGAGAACTTTGGGAAGATTTTTCAGATATTTTAGTCTCTCGTAGTCGGGAAAATGAATTAGAAATTTCTTGGGATGAGTTAAAACAAGAATTAGAAACAGAAAATACACTCAATGAATAATTATCGAATTCAATTTAAAACTTCTGCAGCCAAAGAATTCAAAAAATTACCCCCTTCGGTTAAGCAACGGGTGGGTGAAAGTCTTGATAAACTACAGCAAGATCCTCGTCCCTCTGGTGTTGTTAAACTACAAGGAGAAGATCAATTATATCGGGTTCGTGTCGGTGATTATCGCATTGTTTACACAATAGATGATCATGATAAAATAATAAAAATCACCAGAATTAGACATCGCCAAGATGTTTATAAAGAATGAAAAAGAAACATATTTTTTACAAATAATCCTTATCCTTAAAATTATAAACAGATCCGATTAATTATCATAAGTATAACCTGACAAGAATGAATACTGATTAATCTTTGTTTGGACTTGCTCAATTTGTTCAGGATTCCAAGCAATACTGTGACGGCTTTTATTGGGAGACTTATAGACGATTTTAGCACAATCTTCTAGGTATTCTTGGGTTGTCTCAACTCCCAAAAATTCACAAATTTCTTTGAGATAATATTTTGGATATTGGATGTAATCCTCATGTCTTAACTCAAATAAGTCAGGTGGATTAAGCGTCTTTTTTAAATCAGCTATTGTTTCACATAATGAAAAATAATAAAAAATACTTTTTTCTAAATTTCCCTCTAGTTTAGGGTCTTTTTTACACATTGTACTAATATTATCATAGGGATTTCTCACTACAGGAATAAATTTTATAGGAATTTTGAGAGTTAGGCGTAAGCGTTCTAAATATCGATGACTTTCCTGAATTCGTCTTGTTGTTTCTTCTCCCTGTTTATTTCCAGCGATCTTTAACTCAGTGAATTTTCCCTGCCACTGATTAGGAACATAATATTTATACCCTCCTATTGTTTTATCTTTGTCACTATAACTTTTTGCTTTTTTTAGTAAAAGATAATAAATCTGCCATCGCTTAAATCCTAAATTAGCATATTTTAAATCTCCTAACTCACTGACTATTCTAACATTGGGATGAGCATCTAACAATGCACCTACGGAACTATGCCCACTTCTTGAATAACCAATAAATAAACAATAAGTGTTAATATTTTTCCACAAACTCCGATACTTTAATCCACCCCAGAAGGACTTTAGGTAAGACTGGATAGCATCAACCACATTTTCCATAAATGTTGGTGTATTTGGGTCTATAATAGTGGGTGTTTCCTGCATAGTTTATAGTCTTAATTAAATAAGGAGATTAGCATAATAATAATTTTGGATAAAAATCAGAGATTTTAAAAATCTATTAACGCTGAAGATTCTTGATCATGATTATCAAAGATTATTTTTAATCGATTTGTGGCTCTTCGTTACTTGGTATGGTTCGATAGGGGGGCATAAATCGACAAAATCTTTATCTGGCAAGAGACTTAATTGATTAGTTCGCTCTAGATCGAAAATAATTGACAAAAATCGCTAAATGCCTTTCTATATAAGGGTTACATCGCTTATAAACCTCGTCCATTGCATAACACAAACCGAAGAGCCCGATTTGTTAGCCGATAATTCCATTTTCCAATCAAACGCTGTAAAGGAGAACTGGTGTTTAAAACATAGGAATAAATCTCCGTATTTTGTAAGAAAGGTAGAATATTTTGATTAGCACTTTCCTTAAAAATTTGTTCTAAGGCAATAGCTAAGTTGGGATAACCTAGTTTTTGCGCCATGGCTACCATTAAATGACTGCAAGCGTTTAAATAATCTAATCGTTCCTGATATTTAGCACAATACAACACACCACTATCGTGATAATCTTCCAATTCATTGGCTAAACGAATCAATAAAACTTCCTTGTGAGTTTGATCTAACTTTTCTAAATGGTTAAAGATGTTAATCGCACTGGATTGATTCCACTTTAAAGCTGTATATCTGGCAATATAACTTTCGATTTTTTTACCCACTTGTTGTTTAATTTTATTTCGCTTTTTGGAACTAACTCCCTGACTGCCATCTCCAAAGTCTCCTAATTCATAGGTTGCGTGAAGTAACCCGGCTGCTACAATTTCAATGGGAGACTCAATGGAGACTAAAATACTGGCTGTACCCACTAAATGAGCCAAAAAAGGTTTGCCTGAACCTCTAAAAAAACCAGTGAAAAGACGACAGGCTAGTTGATATGATTGGTGAATACAGATTAAATCTCTATCATTATAGCCAGCTTCCTGTAATTGGTGAAACAATTGTATATTCGTTTGGGCGATAAATTGAATATTTCTATTCATAACTATATTTTGTGAGAATTTGTTGATAAATTTCTAAAAAATGTTCAGTCCGATGATCTTCGCTAAACCGCTCAATAGCCCGTTTTCGACCGAATTGCCCCATTTTTTCAGCTAAATCTCGTTCTTTTAAAATAGATAAAAGTGCCGTTGATAAAGCTTCCTCATCATTGGGGGGAACTAATAACCCAGTGACTCCCTCCTCAATAATCTCCGGTTGTGCGCCGACTGCACTCGCTATCACCGCCGTTCCGCGCATCATCGCTTCGGTGGTAACATTACCAAAAGGTTCATCCCAGATAGAAGGAACCACCTGTACCCAAGCACAATTAAAGGTATTTTCTAGCTCGGAGCGGGTTAAATAGCCTAAAAACTTCACATTTTGGCTAATCTTTAAGGCTTCCGCTAATTGGCGCAAATTCCCTTCTTCTTTTCCCTCTCCTGCAATCAGTAATTGAGCTTCAGGAAAAATAGGAACTATCTTGGCAAAGGCTTTGATAAGAACATCAACCCCTTTTTCTGGGGATAATCGACCAGCAAAGGCAACAATTGGCAGATTTTTTAAAGGAGGACGCATTTCTCTCAAGGGTACGCCATTATAAACTACCTGTACAGGTGATACCCCTTCTGCTTCTAGGCGAGCTTTCATCCGATGACTTAAGGCGACGACGGTATCAAACGCAGACCGCCAGCGTAGCCATAATTGACGCTGAATCATCAAAAATAGCCAAGATTGGGGGGTAACACAGCCCTCAGATAAACAGACTTTACCAGCCTTATGATAACAAGGACTTTTATCGGGTAAAATTTTCGTTCCAACGGGACATATCGCTTTATAAACGGCCGTTTGATAGAGACTGGGAAAGGATTTGAGTAAAGGTAAAATTAAGGGGGATAATTGCCATAAAAACATTCGCACATGGACAACATCTGGTTGAAATTCCCGCAACACTTTTTTGAGAGCAAAAAAACTAGATGGATTAACTGTTTGCGAAAGCACTTGTAGGCGAGAATTAGAGCCAAAACAATGATAATCAGCTAGGAGAGAGCTTTCAAGGTTTTCTACTCCCTGACAGTGACTACTAAATAGACGAACATTGTGACCACGGTCTATTAATCCTTGTTTCAGAGATAACATCTGTAATTCTGCCCCTCCAGTTGCCGTCCCATAATCATTGACTAACAGAATCTTCATCTTAGTTTTGATTGATAACAGTCGTCGATACTTGTGACAGAGAATCGTCTGATAAAGACGAGGATTGATTTAACCATTGACGGGCATATTGACGGGTTAAATAGTTATTGATAATCTTCTCAATCGGGGCAAAAAATCCATACATTAACAGTTTATTTAAAAGACGATTTTTAATTCCGAAGGTGAGAGAATTAATTATCGGCTGTAAGATAGTCTTTCTGCGTCGCCATCCCAGACCTTTATATTTTTGGCGAAAATACATATCTTCAGCTACTTGCCATTTTTGACGCAAATGGTTTAGGCTTCCCAATTCCCAAGCATCACTCCAGCGCAGCATATAAAACTCAATATCTGCCCAATTTAGGGTAATTCCGGGTACATAAGTCACTATGCTTTGAGGTTCAAAGTAAACTGTTCCGCCATTGTTGCGGACATTCATACAGAAATCCAAATGTTCTTTAGTATTGAGCATTTTTTCATCTAAATAACCCAGTTTTTCAAAAATTTCTCTGCGGACTAACATACAGTGAAATTCACACAATTCCGTTTCAGTTCGAGTCAGGGTAGGAAGCAGTTTTTCTACCTTATGACCTTGTTTATACATTTTTTCCCGTAAGCGCACTCTCCCCTTAATATCAGTGAAAAGATGAGCTTCTCCCCCAGCAAAATGTACTTCTTCATGCACGGGTTCGTGTTGACAAGTTAGAGGACCGACAATAGTAGCTCCCGTACTTTCTGCACAGTCGAGTAACTGGGTTAACCATCTCGGAGAAACAATCACATCATTGTCAACAAAAACCACATAGGGAGTTGTTACCCATTGTAAGCCCATATTTCTAGCTACATTGGGAATAAGATAATGTTCTGTCCGAATTAGCTCAAAACCTTTTTCTTGGGATTGTTTTTTCAAATAATCTCGAATGGGAGCAGGTGAACCCCCATCCACATAGACCAACTTAAAAGGAATATCGGTCATTTCATAAATGTTTTCCAGAGAAGTCATAGTAAAACTAAAGCGTTCTCTGGGAACAACAACTAGGGTAACTTTCGGTGCGGTTTTATCTTGGTTCATAACTCCTCCAAAATCTGACAATAATTATTCGAGTTAAGGAATAAATTAGGAAGCCATCGCTATAGATTCGGGTTTAGGTTTAGTCATAAATTCCTCATGATAAGAGCGCTCGGTATTGACTTTCCAGAGATTATGATTAGCCCCCATAATATTCTCAGCAGCCAAGATGGCCGATAACATAGAATGGTCTTGATTATTATAACGGTGCATTCCATTTCTGCCCACAGATTGCAGATTTTCAAAACTATCGACATAGTTTGAAATTACCTGTAGATGTTGCTGGTATTCGTCGTCATAAACGGGATAAGCTTTCTTTTGGCGAATTACCGTCCCGTCCACCACTTTTTTGATGTCATCTACGAGGCCAAGATTAACTATTTCCTGACTAGCTAGTTTAATTAAATCCTGATTATTCATTTCCCATAAATCATCTCCTTCGCTACAAAAATACTCCATCCCTAGGCAAGTTTTCTGAGGGTCGGGAACCATTTTCGGACTCCAGTTTTTAAAGTTCTGAATCCGTCCTACTTTAAATTCAGGACTGTGAATATAAATCCAATTATCGGGGAAAATATGCTCTTGATTGATGATAATTGGCACGATTAAAAAGTCACGGTATTTGAGTCCACGGGCAGCCTTGAGAACCTTTTCAGGAGGCAAGGGGTCTAAACGGTGCATTAGGGCAGTAATCGGCATGGTATTGATAAAATTATCGCCGGTAATCTCGGTTATTTCCTCTCCTTTTTTGATGAGAATACTGGTAATTTTCTGACTGTCTCTTTTAACTTTAATAACTTCCGTATCTAGGCACACAGGACAATCATGGGCTTCTAACTTTTCTTGAAAACGTTCCCACATCATCCCTGGTCCAAGCAGCGGATAATCAAACTCTTTAATTAAAGTTTTGGTATCATTTGCCCCAAAAAAAGCATTAATAACAGCTTTCTTTAAGGATAATCCTTGAATACGTTGGGCTGCCCAATCTGCCCGAATTTGGGTGCAGGGAATTCCCCAAACTTTTTCGGTATAACTTTTAAAAAAAGTTTGATACAACCGTTGACCAAAGCGATTAGTCACCCACTGTTCAAAGTTTTCTTCTACGGGTAAAGGATAAAATTTGACTTTGAAGTAACTATAAACAATTAATAAACTCTGAATAACCCCTAAATTACTGACAGCATTCATCGGTTCCAAGGGATAGCTAAAAAATTTACCCTGATAGTAAATCCGTGATAAACGGGGAACTTTAATAAAATCATCCCCTAACATTTCCCGCCACAGGTGTTGTACTTCGGGAACTTTGGTAAAAAAGCGATGACCACCGATATCGAAGCGATAATCCTTGTAGGTTTCGGTGCGAGAAATGCCCCCAACTCGATCGCCTTTTTCTAGTACAATTGAATGTAATCCGTGTTTGGCTAGGCAATAGGCGGCCGTTAATCCGGCCGGACCGCCACCAATGACGACGGTATGGGGAGAATTGAGTTGATTTACTGTTGTCATAGTTTTTATGAATCAGGAATTTGTCGTTTATTTTGTCAAAATGGCCTGTCAACTCAAGCCAGACGTTTCAGCCAATAGCGTCCTGTACCGAGGGCAAAAGCCAAACCACTGTAGAGATAATATAACCAGTGCCAAGGTAGGGTTAATATGACAAATCCTAATCCTCGCTTTTGTTGGAAAAACTTATAAACAGGTAAGTTTAACAGAACTAAGCCCAAGACTAACACACCCACGCCTAAAAGTAAATGAAAATACCATAAACTGGCTAACAGCAAAAATAAAAGCGTATAAACGAATACAACACTCCAACGGCTAGACCATTGTAAATTGAGGTCATTGACAAAATTTTGCTGACGGTGAATTAATTCTGTCCAGGGTAGGGCGCGATAGAAAAAATCTGCTTTTAACAGAGAAGTAAAAGTCCAATGTTTGAGATGTTTAACATAGATATCTTTGCACAAACGAATGCGGTAGCCGTGAGCTTTGAGACGATAACCCAGTTCGATATCTTCAATGGAAGGATGACGATAACTTTCGTCAAAACCGCCCATTTTCTCGAAAATATCTCGTTTAATCGCCCCGCAAGCTCCCCAAAAAGTGGAAGCCTCCTCGCAACCAATTTGATGATTATAATGATGAAAAAGGTTTTTATACTGGGAAAGAAAATTAACCGCCCCGGGTTGGTCATCGTAGGAACCAATCAACGCCGCTAGGGTAGAATCTTGATGGAATACTTGGGCGATTTTTGCTAAAGTATCGGGATGAATAGTCACATCTGCATCCATAAAAAAGAGAATATCACCCTTAGCCATGGCCGCCCCTTGATTTCTTGCCACTGCTGGCCCTTGATTACTTTCTAACTGTAAGACTTCTGCCCCAAAACTGACCGCAGTTTCATAGGATTGGGGATCATTTCCATCAACCACGACAATAACCTCCGTGGGGGCGAGCAAACTGGTGGATAAGCTGGCTAAACAGTTATTAAAGGCTTGTCCGCCTCTATAGACCGGAATAATGATAGAAATTAAGGAATTATTAAAAAAATCATTCATAGTTTTTTGGTCAAGTTTAATGTATATTGAAGCTCAGATTTGCTATCTTGTCGAGGAGTTGCTGATTTTTGCGAAGTATGTTCCTGAATAAAGCCATGATTTTTGCCAAAAAACAGCCAATTTTATCGATTCTTACGCTTATTTTTGCTTGGCTGGCCGTTGCCTACTTAGCTAAAGGATTTTATACCCTAGCTTTTGATAGTAGTCCCTCTGGTGCCAGAGATTTATTAGAACGTTGGCAAGAACAACAGTATATTTATCTGGGAATTTACCCCTATCGCATGAATCCCGCCGATATTAATGCAGAATTGGGGAGAATTCGCTCCGGTGGCTATCCACCCTGGGCTTTTTTGACGGGATTTTTCATGTTTCCCCCCATTTCTTCGACTTTAACCCGTTTCTATCACGTTTTTTTAAATCTGATTTCTCTGGGCATTTTAAGCCGTTTTGCCTATCAATTAGGTTTGCCTTTTGGCCGAATGGCTGCCTATTTTTTTGTGTTTACTTCTCTGGCCATTAGTAGTAACTGTACCACCCTTAATAATGGGCAATACGGTTTAATTGTCAATGCTTTGTTAATAATTGTTTACTGGTTATTACAAGCCAATAAAAATTATCTAGCGGGGGTATTTATGGGCATTGCTCTCGTTAAACCTAACATCTCAGCACCCTATCTTTTGAGTTTAGTAATTAAGAGAAAGTTTAAAACGGTACTTCTCGCTTTTGTCTATATTATCTCGGCTACTTTTGCTATCGCTCACACCACTAGATTAAACTTTGAGAAAGTAATCGGTAGCTTTTTAAATCAGATCAAATATGTGGCAGATGATGGTGTTTCAAGTATTAATATTATCATGAAATTCGGAATTAGTACAGAAATAACTCTTGTTTTATTAACCACAATTGGCCTAGTTCTAGGTATCGTGATTTTCCAAAAATTACAGCATACTTCTCTATTAACCCTGTTTGCCTGTGCTGCAGTTATTGGTCGGGTTTTCACCTATCATCGCCCCTACGACGATCTGATGTTAGTTTTTTTACTCTTGGCTTTACTAACCCTAGCTTTTAGTTACCCATCTCGCTTAAATATAATTATTGTGTCTTTAGTGGGATTAACTCTTTGGCTTCCCCTAAGTATTCAAAATTTAGCTAGTCCTTACTGGTCAATTTTTCAAAATACAATTTGGTTAATTGCCCTTGTTTATCTATTAGTTAATTCTTGGGAAAGGGAGAATAATGCCGATGATTGACTATAACGGTTCTCACATCTGTGTGGCACACTTTAACCTTTGCTGATTAAGCTTTTCAGGATTGAGAATGTACCTCTTGTCAACAGGAAACGCTATATTTCTGAGATAGGTTTGCCAGTTCGAGTCAGGGTTCATATTTGGGCGTTGCTGATTTTAAGTATAAATTATCCTCTAGGCAATTTTTAAAATCTAGAACTAAGCTATAGCAGTTATCTTAAGTACCTAAGCAAAATTAATTACACATATCTAACCACCTCTTGCCTCTTGCCTCTTGCCTATCTTCACTAGGAAATTAATTTTGCACGACTACTTAATATTGAGGTAGGAAGTTTTCGTTTTGGGAAGTCGATCATCTCCGAGTCAGGAGATAGGAGTCAGGAGATAGGAGTCAGGAGTCAGGAGTCAGGAGATAGGAGTCAGTTATCAGTTATCAGTTATCAGTTCACTGAGAAAACTCCCCACACCCCACACCCCAAACCCTAACACCCCACTCCCCTAAACTTCTAATAAATTTTCTAGGCGATCGAGAACTATATCGGTGATGCACTTAATCCGGTATAAACAGGCTTTAGTATCTGTGGAGTTGAAAGTGCCATTTTCCCAATACTTGTTACTACCGGCACCCCCCCCACAAACCCCAAAATAATCACATTTTTGCCGACATAAATCGACTCCACCGCGCATATCAGCGTAAATTTGTTGAAATTTCTCGGTTTCACAGATAGATTCCAGAGAATCGGTCAAAACATTACCAAAGATAAAATCACCGTAGGGTTGGGTTTTAATCGATAGTAATTCCGGATCAAAGGTGGAAAAATTACCTTTATGATCGAAATTGACAATCATAAAAGGTCGATTCATATCGGTATTTTCTAAGCGTTCATCGGCATAAATCAAACTACAGATCGATTCAAATTCCCGCAGCTTAAATTCTCCTTGTTTGGCCGTGACTAACTCCCAAAATCTGGCGATAAACTGGCGATAACGTTGTTCAATGCCTAATTTATCCAAGGAAGATTGCGAATGAATACCCTCGGTTTCTTCCATATTAAAAGCCACATCGGTAAGACCATGATCCCAAAAAAAGTTAAAAATTTCGTCGGGATAGTCGAGAGAATCTTCTGTTAAAACAGCGATGACACTCACATCAATTTCATGTTTTTGCAAGAAAGAAATTCCCCGCATCGTAGCAGCATGACTGCCAGTTCCCTTGCGGTTTTGCCGGTGGATATCGTGAATAAAAGCTGGTCCATCAAGACTGACTCCCACATAAACATCATGCTTTTTAAATAATTGACACCAAGCATCGTTAATATAAGTGGCGTTAGTTTGTACCGAATGACGAAAACAGTAACCCTGCTGATTATATTTCTCGCTAACTTCCGCAATTTTAGCAAAGGCACTTTCATAAAAACTAATGGGAACTGCTAAGGGTTCACCCGCGTGCCAGCAAATTGTAAAATCATTTTGGAGAAAACGACTACTAAAAACCCTCTGAAAAATCGGCTCGATTAAATCTAAGGATAGGGTATTTTTTAAATGGCGATCGGGTAAATAACAGTAATCACAATTGAGATTACAAAAAGAAGTCGGCTGCACGACTACTAAGGTAATTGGACCACAATCAGACCAATCTATATTTAGGTTTTTTTTCATCATTCTATTTTTAAAATTCTCACTTAAGTACGATAACTGATTCTGGGAAGTGTATCTTAATTATACCTATACTATTCCCTCAATAATAAATAATATAACTGACCGGGAGTATTAATTAAACCGGCTCGATCGCCAGCATTTTTTCCTGTTCCCATAAAAATATCTACCCTCCCAGTACCTTTAATTGCGCTGCCAGTATCTTGATCGAGAACATAGCGACTAACTAATTTTTTATTAAGATTTCCCTCGGGAATTTCTGTCTCAATTACTGCTAAAGCACCGGGGGGAAAAATACTTTTATCTGTAGCGATCGATCTTTCTGGTAAAACTGGAACTCCAATACTACCAGTGGCAGGTGTGCCGTGGGTTTCTCGAAAGAAAATAAACCGATTATTGCGGGGAATATAATTCTTTAATTGCTCGGGATTATTTTTGAGAAAATCTAAAACCATTGGTAAGGTTAAACCCTCGGCAGGAAAAATACCATCAGCAATCATTTCTTTTCCCAGACTTGTGTAGGGATGCTCGGTATTGCCATCAAAACCAATGCTCATAATTTGACCATTAGGTAAACGTAATTTTGCCGAACCTTGCACATGAACTAAATAAGCTTCTAAGCGATCTTTTAACCAGACTAATTCGTATCCCGACAGACGGCTATTTTCCCCCAGTAAACCATCTTTTCCCTCTAATTCTACCCTAGCTGGATGGGGTTTAGACCAGCGAGAAAAGTTAGACGGTCGGCGATAGAGAGGATATTTATACTCGGCATTTTTTTGCCTACTTGCTTGATAAATTGGCTGAAAATAACCAGTAAATTTAACATTTCCCTGGCTATCATTACCTAAAGAACGATACCAAATAAATTCTTTTTTAACTGCCTTTTGTAGAGCTGCGGGAGTGGGAGAATTCTGCACTAATTGACGAAAACGTACTAAGGAACGCTGCACTCGCTGACGAGTTATTTCTGGAATAGGATAGTTTTGATAGGCGCGGATTGCTGCCGAGCTATTCAGATAACGTAAACTATGATCGATCGCTTGTAGTAGGGTTTTTTTGTCCGTTAGCAGTCGTTCGTCGTATCCCGTAGATGTTCCTAATTGTGAGATTTCAAGGCGTTCTAGGGGCAAATTTGCGGGGGTGAGGGCAATTAATCCCAAGCTGAGGGGGAGGAGTGTCAAAAGGTGTTTCATGGTGACAGGAGTGGGCGACTATTGACGCAATTAACAATCAGGAAGGAGCAATGAGAAAAGTTGTTTCTTATTTATATCATGAGGATAGTTGTTGCCGATAAATCTTAATTTGTTCCAAGCGAGGACCTACTTTAGAAATAATGGTAAATTCTAAATTTTGGTAATATAATTGTTCTCCCAATTTCGGTATTTTTTGCCAATGATGTAGGATAAAACCAGCTAGAGTTTGGTATTCATCGGCCAAGGGTAAACTTAAATTTAATGCTTTGTTCACGTCCTCTAAATTCATTTGTGCTTGTACGAGAAAAGTTGATTCATCGAGGAGTTGATATTCCACTATTCCTGATTGATCACTAGGGGTAAAAGTTCCTAGAATCTCGCCGATTAAATCTTTTAGGGTTAATAAACCGGCTGTTCTGCCAAATTCATCGACAATGATAACCATCTTTAAGGATGATTCCCGCATCACTGTTAGTAATTCATTTAAAGCAGTGGTTTCGGGGAAAAAACGCACAGGTTTTAACCAAGGTTTAATCGGAGTTGTTAAATTTAACTGACCTTCGGCAAGGGGTAAAGCTAAATCTTTAAAATCGATCAGACCACGAATATCATCACCGGAATCTCCTTCCACAGGATAACAAGAATAGCCACTGTTAACTACTTGGAGCAATAATTCCTCAAAAGTTGCGGTCGAGGAAATAGCTACTAAACGGTTATGGGGAACCATGATTTCCGCGGCAGTGATTTCGCTAAACTGGAAAACATTATTTAAAATTTTCCTTTCCGCTGCTTCTAATCCCGTTAATTCCCCTTCCATGCTGATAATTAATTGTAATTCCTCGCAAGTTACCCGACTAGAACGCTGTAGATCTACTTCGGGGATACGGGTTAAAACCAATAAAAAACGAGTTGATTGGTTAAGAATACCGATAAAAGGCTTAAAAATTCGGGAAATAACGCCAATAGGTGCCGCTAATAATCGCGCCATTGGTTCGGCATAAATTAAAGCGAGGGATTTGGGATAAAGTTCCCCAAAAACTATCTGGAGATAGGCCACGATTAAAAAAGCTAGACAAAGAGAGAAACCATGGGAGAGAAGATTTTGCCAGTTTAAAGAAAAGGGTAAAAAACTTAGTAATTTCCTCACAAAAACGGTCATGGTACTCTCCCCGATCCAACCTAAAGCTAAACTAGAAAGGGTAATGCCTAATTGGGTAGTGGAAAGTAAGCGATCGAGACTTCTTTGTAGAGATTGTACCGTCTGCGCTGGCACATCTCCCGCAGCCACTAGCTGACTGACGCGGGTACGACGGACAGACACAAGCGAAAATTCGGCCGCTACGAAAAAAGCATTGAGGACGATTAGTAAAAAGACTAAAATTAAACGAGTCAATAAATCCTGATTATCCATAGCGAAAAGGCAAAATTCGCCTTTTTTGAAGTCTATCCTTTGGTTTCATCCTTTGATTGCGGTTTGTTTTTCTGTTGTTGCATATAAACTCTCACTCTTTTAATTACTTCTTCTTCTTTCACGGGGATAAAAGTTTGATTGCGACCATAACTGGTGCGATCGTTGGTAAACTTTTTAGCGGGATTGATATCCGGTTGACTGACTCCCTTCAGGGAGGCGATTCCCAATTGATAGGCTACCCAACCGCTACCGAAGCCGGCGGCTAACATGGCTACCATCAAAAGGAGTCCTAACTGCAAGGAGGTGCTGATTGAAAATTTTTTCATCTTGGTGGGGCTGGATTTTCACGTTCGGAGTAACTACCGATCTATAATGAGTTAATAGTATAACCCAGGGTTGGCCGAGCGGTTGAGGCAACGAACTCATAATTCGTCCTAGGCAGGTTCAACTCCTGCACCCTGGATACTTTTGATGGCTTCGGGTGATCGGGTTTGACTGCACTAGAGTAGGCGGCGGTAACAGATTACCTGACCATTTTCAGCTGCTTTGAGAACAGAAGTACAATCATTAATTTTATCCTTTTCATTTTTCAGGAAAGCTAAAAAAAAACAAGAATCCCAGTAGTGTAGCTTTTTTGATGAACGAATCAATTCCCCAATGCTAGGTAATAGCAAATCCTGTTTTGAAAAGCTGATAACAATCAATCATATAGTCATTTCAAAAAAGCTCGAATCATTAAAAATTTGATTTCCCCAAAACTTTGCGCTTTAAAGCTATAACACGAGGACGCGCACCTTGACTAGAAAATCCTAACCCTTCACGGAATATTTCGGGCATATAATAACGAACTGCATCTTCTTTATCCTTGTCCTCATAAATTACTCCCATTTGCTCAAGAACATTGACTGTATCAGCATCCAGCTTAAACTGTTCTAGAGAAAAAGGAATTTTTTTATCACTATATGTAGGTAAACTTTTTTGTACCCAGCTTTTAAATATAGGATATTCTTCCTTAGACTCTTCAACTTTTTCTCGACTACAGGGTTGAAGCGCTCGTCGAATCGGTTGGGGAGGTAACAGTCTAGTATTCGACCATTTAGAAAATTGTATGTCTTGTTTGTTTTCTACAGTAATATTAGCAGCATGATACAAAAATCTCACAATATCCCTCGCTTGCAGTCTTCCATTAAAATCGGTTAAAGCGGCAAAAATCCAATTGTCTGACTTAGCTTCTCTTGCATTATCTGCTCCTAATTTTTTGCCCCAAAGTCGTTCTAGTTTTTCTTTTAAATCTTCAATTGAACAATCGAATAAATCTTGAGGGTTAGCATTAATAACCGATGATTGTATGCAGAGCCAATAGGAAAGTTTAAGAAACGATTCTAGATTCCAAGATAGATCATAATTACGATATAAGTTTTCAAATTGTTGCGAGTTTTGTGTGATTGTATTTCTCAAGAAATCTCGACGCAGAAAGACAATCAATCCGAGATTAGATTGCCTAATTTCTGAGAATTTATTGGGTAAATAATCGATCAAAGCTTTCAAGGCTTTTCGTTGACGGTTATCATTGGCAACATTAGGAAAAGCATCTTCTAATCCATCAAATAAAAATATAATCTTCGAGTTTTTTTGTTGAAGGTATTCATGCAGTTTATGTAATTGACAATTTTCAGGATTATAACCTAAAACTCTCGAAATTTCTTTGATCCAAAAATTTGTCCAATCAACCTCATCCCAATCCTGATTTGATAGCGACTGCGTGATTCTGTCTCTTAAATCCGAGGAGGAAAATTGATAATCATTATTAAGAACATTATTAACATTTTGCCGTGCTTGCTCAAGAATCTTTTTGGCCTTATCATTTAAATTTTGTGATTGCAGTAAAGGAAATATTAAACCGAGATTTTCTTGATTTTGAGGATCAACTTTATTTAAAAATTTTTCCCAAGACTGTAGGCGAGATAGCTGAATATAATTAAAGGTTTTTCCCGCACCTTTAGCACCAATTGAGATAACATTAGGTAGTTTATCTTGAAAATTACGAGCGAGATTTTTCAATGGCTCTGTAATGAGTAAATCTTCCCCTTCTCCCTTTTCTGCATAAATATATTTATTGCAAGTATCCCTGAGTTTTTTCACATCATTTAAGGAGTTATCTGAAGGTGTGACTGATGCAATGCTATTACTAGGTAATTTATCTTCTGCCCATTCTCTTGCCAGTTCCATCAAGGAAGTTGAACTTAATTTGTTTTGAGCTTCGTCCCAATTGTTAATATATAGTAACTCTTGGGCAAAATAAGTTTCTTTAATATCCAGTCTAGCAATATATAAAATCTCATCTTTTGGTTGAACATAAGCCGACTGTAATTGCTCTAAAATATTCTCAAATGCTGATAAATTTCTGACTTCTGGGGTTAAAAAACTAATAATTATCGAAGGATCATAATAATTATCATCCTTTACTTTTGAATCACTGGGAGCTAGTAAGCCAATTTTTTCTAAAACCATCCTGACACCTCGCCAAGATTGCTCATTAACTGTTGTTACTAAAAATCTTTGGATTCTAGAGTCAAATAAAATTGGGCTAGAAATTTCACTTAATCCTGCTCTTAAATCAATAAATATATAATCTACTGCTAATTTTTGCCCTAATTGATGAATTGCATCCCCTACCTCCCAAGCACCCGATGGATTTCTAGCTAAATTTTCTGGCAGTATAGGAGTATCTAAGAGTTCTTCTTCTTCAATAAAAGCGGGTAAAAAATATAAAGTTGATTTATTTTGCTGTTTGGCAGTTTTCTTAATTTCTTGAGTTACCCAAGAGAGTGCCACCTCTAGAGATGGCTTGGGATATTGATAAACTTCTAAAAAATTGCTCAAAGATACGGTTGCCTCTTGATTTTCATACCTTTGCCAATAGGTTAACCCCGGAGCCTCTAAATCTGAGTCAATAACTAAAATTTTAACTGGTTTATTTATCTCTTTTGCTCTTGCTAAGAGAGCAAGAATATAAGCAGCTAAATGTAGGGTTCTTCCCACACCACCTTTAAAGGAATAAAAAGCAACAATTTCTGGCTTATCTTGATAAGCATTTGGCAAAAAACTATCCGATTGATCTGAATCTGTATTTGCTTTTAAATAAGCGACTTCCTGCCAAAAAGGTCGAATCGATGGAGAAAAATCAGAACTATTATCTATTAAAATAAATTCTACAGGAATAGAAGCATTATCAATATCTAGCTGAATAATTTGTTCTGATTCTTGATACCAATCTCCAAACCATTCCTTTAATATTGAGTTAGCTTTGTGTTGATCATCTTGATTTTGAATACCAATCTCGAAAGCACTACTAAAACAACTAATTTTAACAATACCATCAGGTAAGTCATTTCCGTTAGCAGTTTCGCAAGCAATTTTTCTTTTAATATCAAACCAAGTTAGTAATGGCCGTCTTCTCATAGTCCCTGCAACTCCTGTGCAATCCAACTTAATATATCTAACAATTTTTTTTCTAATTCACTATCCTCAATATTTTTACAGCATCCCCCATATCGCCACATTTGATTAATTTCACCGCAAGAAAACTTTCTCTCTTGATTATTTTTTAACTTTCTCTCTTGATTATTTTCTAAAGGGTTCATACTTAATTGTGAGGGAAGTTTTAGTTTTTCTCCTGCAGCTAGTTTGTCTAGTAACTTATTTATATCATGCCGCACTTCACGTAATTCTGGACAAGAATCGGTGCAATCTTTACTTTGTCTTTTCAGTAAAACCGCTTTGAGACCACATTCAACGGAGTAAAATAGCAATAAACGATGAGCGTTAGTTCTGGTTCCGACCTTTGCCGCTCCTTGATTTTCTCTCCATGCTGTTTGTAGTTCTATGTCTGTAAAAGGAATCACCCAGTCAACCCTTTGCACGATATAGTTCCATCTTAACACAAAAAAAAACGCTTTCGCGGGCTTTTTCCACAAAAGCAAAGTTTAATTAACCTAACAACGCTTTTGCCTTCGCTACCACGTTATCCACGGTAAAACCGAACTTCTCTGACATTCCTAGAGAAAATATCGTAATTTTGTTAAAATAATCTCAAAGAAAAGCCTCTAAAATTGAAGATAATGTCCAAAATCGCTAAAAAACTTAGTAATTCTCCTTTTCGTTATCCCGGCGGTAAATTTTATGCCCGTAAGCTAATCTTAGCTTGTCTTCCCAGTCACCATAAGTATTGTGAACCTTTTGCGGGGGGAGCATCTATATTCTTTGCTAAGGAAAGTGTAGCAGAGAATATTCTCAATGACAAAGATGAAGAATTAATGAACTGTTATCGACATATCAAAGACCATCTTGATAGTCTAATTGAATTATTAAAAGATCTAAACGCTACCAAAGAATTACACAATTATTATAAAAATGAATTTCAACCAGCCAATGACCTAGAAAGAGCCATGCGTTGGTATTATCTAAATAGAACTTCCTACTCAGGAATTATGAAACTTGAAAATTGTTATTGGGGCTATGGTGATAAGTATTCTATGCGTCCTGAAAACTGGCCTTCTCACCTAAAAACCACTTCGGAAAAACTGCAAAATGTCAGTTTATCTTGTTTAGATTTTGAAGATTTAATCAATCAATTACCCGATGATTACTTTTTATTTGTCGATCCTCCTTACTTTCAAGCAGATCAAAATAAATTCTATTCCTGCTTCTTCAGTCTAGAAGATCATGAAAGGTTATGTAAGACGTTGAAAAAACATCAACATCGATTTAAATTTATTTTGACTTATGATAATTGCTCCGAAATTAGAGAAATGTATGATTGGTGTATTTCTTTACAAGATAATGAATGGAATTACACTATTAATCGAACTGATGATCAAAAAAATGGGTTGAAATTAGAACATGGTTATCAGAGTGAAAGACGCAAGGGCAAGGAGGTATTTATTGCCAATTATGATCTTCAGAAACCTGCAAGATTTACACCTCTACAATTAAGTTTATTCGATATATCTTGATTGCTAATTTTAATCAAGTAAATCCTCTATTTTTTCGATCGGGAGCCATGGTTGTAGAGGTTCAGCCGTATTAACATCAAAGAAAATTTTGGGATAATTAGGGATGAAATTACAGTTTTGATCCTGGCATTTCTGGCGAGAACACTTGATGTTATTGGTTTGATTTGCTGTTAAATCTTTACTCCTAGCAACGTACATTTTTAAAAGGGCTTCTTCTTGATTATTAATATTAATTTTGCTTAAAAATATTTGCTCTTTTGGTGTGGGCTTCCAAACAAATAGTCCCGTTTCTAAATTGGTCTGAAAAAAAGCATTGGCAAGAGATGTAATCACTAAATCAAAATCTGTTTCAATATATTGATCTTTGTGAATATTTAGGCTTGTTGAAGGTATTCCTATCAATTTAGACCTTTGTTCTGCTGCTTTATCTCCTAAGGTTCTTGATCTCATACATTTGACTTCAATAAAAGGTCTGATACCTCCCTGAAGACGGAAACTACCTTTTTTGGCTAACTTACATTCAGCAGAGTATTTTTTGGCGTTTTTTTGATTGATAATAGCTACATCTATATCGTGAGAACCGGCTTGAGGATTTAACCGAGGATTAGTAACTAAATAATTATTTGCGAGTATTTTTGACAGTTCATCTTGTACAGTGAACTCAAAAAACTTGCCACGAATCATAGGAATAACTTTTGGATCATTGAGAACTTCTGTAATATATTTGATATTCAAACTATAACTCTTACAAAAACTTTCTATTTTTTCAAACCATTCCCATTCAAGCTCGTTATCATGCAAAAACTGCTCAAGCAATTTAATCAAATCTTCTGACATCATCAGTATTTACATCGGAATTTATAGACATAGTGTTAAAAAGCTCCGAAAGACTTATGTTTAATGCTCTACATAAAGAAATCAAGCATAGTAAAGAAGGATTCCTTTTACCACGTTCAAGAAGACTGATGTAAGTTCTATCCAAATTGGCCGCTTCGGCCAACCTTTCTTGGGATAAACCCTTTTGAATACGAGCATTATGTAAACATCTGCCAAATTGAGCTAAATTGTCCTTTGCCATGCTTCGATTAAACTGCCTGACGTGACCCCTAGTCCACTGACTGACAGTCACAATAGAAAAACAAAAAAATGAGCCAGATTTTTCTGACTCATTACAGCTAAGATTTCAGGTAATTAACCTAACAACGCTTTTGCCTTTGCTACCACGTTATCCACAGTAAAACCAAACTTCTCTAGAATCACACCCCCCGGAGCAGAAGCGCCGAAGGTATCAACCCCCAACACATCCCCCTCATCGGTGATGTAGCGATGCCAACCCATAGTTGAACCCGCTTCCACTGCGAGACGTTTTTTCACTGCTTTAGGAAGTACCGATTCTTTATATTCTGCCGATTGTTCCTCGAATAGCTCCCAACAGGGCATAGAAACGACGCGAGCTTTAATTCCTGCCTCTTTCAACACCGCAGCCGCTTTATCGCAGAGATACAACTCGCCACCCGTACCGATGAGAATGACATCGGGAGTACCCTCGCAATCGGTGATAATATAAGCACCTTTAGCCACACCCTCCAGGGAAGTTCCCGCTAAATTAGGCAGATTTTGACGGGATAATGCTAGTAACGTCGGGCGCTTAGTTTCGCTCACCGCTACTTTATAAGCACCGGAAGTCTCGGTTCCATCCCCCGGACGCATGACTAACAGGTTAGGAATAGCGCGCAGAGAAGCAACGTGTTCTACGGGTTGGTGAGTCGGTCCATCTTCCCCTAAGGCAATGGAATCGTGAGTCATTACCCAGATGACGCGAGTTTCTGACAATGCCGATAAACGGATAGAATTCCGCATATAGTCGGTAAAAATCAGGAAAGTCGCCCCGTAGGGAATCAATCCCGTGTTATGGAGAGCAATCCCGTTACAAATCGCCCCCATCGCGTGTTCCCTTACGCCAAAGTGAACGTTACGCTCCTGATAACTGCCTTTTTGGAAATTACCAAAATGCTCTAATTCCGTGTAGTTAGAGTGGGTTAAATCCGCCGAACCACCGATTAAACCGGGTAACACCCCCGCGAGCGCATTTAAGCAGATTTCCGAGTGTTTACGACTAGCGAGCGCCTTATCTTCGGGTTTATATACAGGTAAAGCTTTGTCCCAACCTTCCGGCAGTTGACTGGTGGTTAACTGTTCAAATAAAGCCGCTTCTGCGGGATATTTGGTCTGATATTCGTTAAATAACTTATTCCAGTCCGTTTCTGCCGACGCTCCCTTGTCCACTGCTTGCCGGAAACGACTCAGGACATCATCGGGAACCACAAACGGCTCGTATTCCCAACCTAGTGCTTTCCGGGTTAACTCGATTTCTGACGCTCCTAAAGCTGCCCCGTGAACATCGGCGGTATTAGACTTATTGGGGGAACCATAACCGATGGTAGTGGTGATTTTAATCATCGAGGGTTTATCGGTGACAGCCTTGGCCGATGCGATCGCATTGGCAATGGCATCTAAATCGGTGTTACCATTCTCCACGTGCTGAACGTGCCAACCGTAGGCTTCAAAACGCTTGCTCACGTCTTCGGTAAAAGCGATATCGGTGGAACCATCGATCGAGATATGGTTATCATCATAGAGAGCGATTAACTTGCCTAAACCCCAGTGACCGGCTAAAGAACAAGCTTCCCCGGAAATTCCCTCCATATTGCAACCATCACCCAAAATCACATAGGTGTAATGGTCGATAATTTTGGCATCCGGTTTGTTGAAACGGGCCGCTAAATGGGCTTCTGCTAGGGCCAAACCGACCCCATTGGCAATCCCTTGACCCAGAGGACCGGTGGTCACTTCTACCCCTTCGGTGACGAAATTTTCGGGGTGGCCGGGGGTTTTCGATTTCCACTGCCGGAATTGTTTAATTTCCTCTAGGGGAACGCTATCGTATCCGGTCAGGTACATCAAAGCGTACTGCAGCATACAACCGTGACCGGCGGAGAGAACAAAACGATCGCGATTGACCCATTGGGGGTTTTTCGGGTTAAAACGCAGGAATTGATCCCAGAGGACAAAAGCCATGGGAGCGGCTCCCATCGGCAGTCCGGGGTGTCCCGATTTAGCTTTTTCTACGGCATCCACCGCTAAAAAACGCACCGCGTTAATACAAAGTTCTTCGAGAGATTGGGAGGCGACAACCATAATGTTTTTTAGAATGAACTACAAAAATAAGACCCAGTTAAAGAGGGAGCCACTCAAAGATTACTCTTTCAGGGGCATCGACTCAAGCATATTTTCTAAAAGCTAAGGTGACGTTATGGCCACCAAATCCAAAGGAGTTGGAGAGGGCAGCGTTAACTATCTGCTGACGACTTTCGTAGGGGACGTAATCGAGATCACAATCGGGGTCAGGATTGTCGAGGTTGAGAGTCGGGGGAATCCGATCATTAGCGATCGCCATGACCGTGGCCACGGCTTCAATGCCGCCAGAACCGCCTAAAAGGTGGCCTGTCATCGATTTGGTGGAACTGACGGGGATTTGGTAGGCCGATTCTCCTAAAGCTTTTTTAATCGCCTTGGTTTCCGTGGGATCATTGGCCCCTGTACTGGTCCCGTGGGCGTTGATATAGCTAATTTCCGCCGGAGTCAAACCGGCATCTTTGATCGCTAATTCGATCGCTCTGGTGGCTCCACGACCATCGGGAACCGGAGCCGTCATGTGATAGGCATCGCAAGTCAGACCATAACCGATCATTTCGGCGTAAATCCGCGCCCCACGGGCCAAGGCCGTTTCTAATTCCTCTATAATCAAGATTCCTGCCCCTTCCCCCATGACAAAACCATCCCGGTCCCTGTCAAAGGGACGACTGGCCCGGGTAGGGTCATCGTTGCGGGTGGACAGGGCCTTAGCGGAGGCAAAACCGGCCAATCCTAGGGGGGTAACGGCGGCCTCCGTCCCACCGCAGATCATCCCTTTGGCAAAACCCCTTTGTACTAGACGGAAAGCATCGCCGATGGCATTGGAACCGGCAGCGCAAGCGGTCACGGTGCAGTTACTCGGTCCCTTGGCCCCCGTGTGGATAGCGGTTAAACCAGCAGCCATATTGGCAATCATCATCGGGATCATGAAAGGACTACACCGGCTCGGACCTTTTGTCAAGTAAATTTCCTGTTGATCCTCAAGCACTTTTATGCCACCCACGCCTGTACCGATTAGTACACCTATATCATCGGCATTGAGAGCGTCGATAACTAATCGAGAATCTTGCAGAGCTTGCAAACTAGCGGCGACGGCAAATTGAGCGAAACGGTCCATGCGCTTTGCCTCTTTGCGATCCACATAGTCGTGGGGGTCAAAACCCCGTACTTCCCCAGCAATGCGACAAGCGTGACGGGAGGCATCAAAGTGAGTGATTAAACCAATGCCACTTTTGCCGTTGATTAAGCCTGTCCAATAGTCTGCTAGATTATTGCCGAGGGGAGTTATCGCACCCATCCCCGTGATGACAACCCTTTTTAATGGCAATTCTGTCATGTCTGTTCAAAAATAAGGGCAGATTTTGCCCCAGATATTTAATTCTAATTGTCAATTTTCCCGCAATAATTAGGCGGTTGCTCCTACTTTCTCGCTAATATGGGCGACGGCTTTGCCTACAGTGTCAATTTGTTCGGCCGCTTCGTCGGGAATTTCAATATCAAATTCTTCCTCTAAAGCCATCACTAACTCGACCACATCGAGGGAATCAGCTTGCAGATCATTAGCAAAGCTTGCTTCGGGGGTAACTTTTTCCGGCTCTACTTCTAATTGTTCCACAACAACTTTTTTAACTCGATCGAAAATGTCTGCACTCATGGATGTCAATTTTTATCCGCTGGTTTACCAGACTCTAGCCTCTAGGGTCTGGGGAAATGGGGCGGTGTTACCATTTCCGACAATAAATTTCGGTTAGCTTTTTCACTGACCATTTTTCATCTTACTGGAAGTTGTTCCCCTCTTGATGAAGTTTTTTCGCGATCGTCAGGGGTGAGGGGGTGAGGTTTACAGATACAGGTTGATAACAAAGAGGTGAGTCATCACCCACGGGAGTGAGAGAATCAAGATAGAGATGAGCAGGGCATCGTCAAAGACAATGCTAAACAACCAATATCTCAAGCAGTGGTCGTGGATATAGCATTTTTCAGTCTGCTGAGGTACAAAAGTTATGGGTTTTAGGCAAAAGGCAAGAGGCAAAAGGCAAAAAGGAAGAAAAATAGGTGTACCTCACTAGCTTAGGAAACGCTATAGTTTCAGAGCATCTACCTAATTTTGGGCGTTGCATAATAGAGATATGAATGGAGGAAATCAAAATGCAATGCCCTGAGTGTAAATCTACCCATATCCGTAAAATGGCATCAATAAACAAGGTAAACAAAATCCTATTTGTGTAACCTGTGGCCGTCAATTTATTGATAACTATGAAAAACAGAAAGGCTATGACGAAAAAACGAAGCGAGAATGCCTAACTGCCTATGTTAATGGGATGGGATTTAGAGGGGTAGAAAGGCTAAAGGGAGTTCATTATATGACCGTAATTAATTGGGTAAAATCTGTGGGAGAATTATTGCCAGTCGCCTATGAACTAGAAACAAATCGCCCCTTAGGGGAATTAGTTAAGTCTTGGGGATGCTATTTTTATGTGACTGATGGATGGTCAGTTTATCCATGTTTTATAGCAGAGGGCGACCATATAGTTAGTAAGACTTATATGACCAGAGTAGAGGGTGAGAACACACGTTTAAGACATTATCTAGCCCGATTGCATCGCCAAACACTCTGCTATTCTAAGTCTATAGAAATGTTAGGATACTCTATTCGTTTATTAATTCATTATCTGAAGTTTCAAGAAGTGCCTATTCCTTACTGATTCATAGCTTAATTCAGCAACGCCATTTTGAGGATCTGAAAAAGTTTGTTGGTGGGGTTAGGAGTCGGTCGTCAGGATTCGGTCGGGGAATTCAGAATAACAGATTAGACCGTACCTCACTCAGCGATTTCAACTGGGTTTCATCTTTATTGAGATTCACCTTGCTTTGGGCGGATTTCAAATTCAGAACGCGCACGGAAAAAACAGACCTCAAACTCAAAGAAGAAATTAGCTTGTCCTAAAATCAACGGCACATTAGTTGCTCGTGTCCAGGCAAACGCCAGATTAACTGTTGGAAATGAACTGACTTGAGCATCAACAACGATTGCACGAGCTTCAAATTGAGCCAAATTGCCTGCTAACACAAGTGACAGTGCCTCATTCTCCCAGATCAAACCCAGTTGTGTACCCAACTCGTATGGCAAAACATTAACGCTTGCGCCTGTATCCAGCAAACCCTCAGTATTCAAGGATTGACCATCAAGGCTGAGTTTCAAAGGAAGATATGGCATTCGATCAACCATGCCAAGGCTACTGTCAATAATTTTGTAGGGAAATTTTTGAGCGTCAACCATTCTTCTCTTGCTGCTTTGTCGCCAGAAGGTTCATCAGGACATTAGCAGCCTCAGAGCAATTGTAGGGCGACCAAATCGGATACTCTTGATTCGCAACAAAAAAGTTGGCGTCTTCTTCTTTGACCAGTTCTGTTGCAAGAAACTGCATCAACCGAAGCTTGTCGATTTTCGGAAGCTCCTGGATTTGTGACATGAGTTCAGCTAATGCCATTTGACAATCTCCTCGTCTGAGGTTTAATGGAAAGATTAACTGTACCGACTCATCGTCTGGGAAATACATTGAGTCGGCACATATCCATTTTACCAATTTACCCACTGCCGACGGCTTGCTTCAGAAACTGACAACACCCTTGGATACTTTCTCAGAGAACCCTATCGTTTCCTCAAATTCTCGGCGTGAGCTTTTGTCGAACCCTCAGCCGAACGGGTGTGGGGAGAGGGGAGAATAAATCAAAAAAGCCAAAATATAACGGATAACTCTGAAATTAAGATAATAATTATGGCTAACCATTACCCCAATTCTAGAATTTCCGTTTTTAAAGGTTTTCTTGACTACTATTCGGCGGTAGCCAATCCGGTTTCGGTGCTGCCGGTGCTGCGACGACGGGTGAGAGTATTAAAGAGCATAATTCCGATCGCTTTGATCAGATTACCTTCCAACTCTTGGAACATTTTCATGTTCAGGCCAAAAGCGGCGTTAGCTTCGGTGACAATGCGATCGGCCATGGCTTGATCTACCGGTAACTCGTCGAGGGTTTGACGATAGTGGTTTTTATAGGCTTTTTCGTCGGGAATATCTTTAAAATCATAGAAAGCTGTGCCACCAGTTTCCAGATTCATCGCTTTTTCGGCGATTTTTTTCAAGATTTGCCCCCCAGACAGATCGCCGAGATAACGGGTATAGGAATGAGCGACTAATAATTCGGGTTCTGTTGTGGCGATTTCCCGAATCCGGTTAACGTAGGCCTGACCTGCGGGAGATAAAGCGATCTCATTGCGCCAATTGGGACCATAATAAAAATATAAATCCTGTTCCAGCGCATTTTTGCGATTGAGTTCAGGAAAACAGATTTTAGAAACGACGGGATGACTAGGAAGTTTTTCCATCTCCTCCTCCATGGCCGAATAGACGAAGTAGAGGTTAGCCACCAGTTTGCGATAGGAAGTTTTTTCCACCACACCTTTGAGAAAACACTTGACAAAACCGACGTTTTCTGCCATTGTGTGGGATTTTTTCGTGCCTTCCCGCAGTTGAGTTGATAAATTAACGCTCATATTATGATCACCTGTTGGGATGAGTAGAATGGATCGGGTTGGTTACAGATGCTTACTAAAACCGCCTATTTTGGTAGATTAAACTGAATCGATCGGTAATTTTATTAAGAATTTTTACAGGGCAGCCAGGGGGAGCTTAGGGGAGAAATTTAGCTCTAGAAGGACTTTCAGTCCGGTTAAAACCGGTATCGATCGAGACGGCGCAATTGTAAAGATTAGTGAAAAACCGCTTCTTAGTTGATCTTTGGGAGAGAGAGGGTGTAATCTAGCACAAATATCAATTCTCGACCAAGACTGTTCACACTTCTTAAAAATTCTTAACATTCAGGGACTTATATCAGCAAAATTTCACAAATTAAAACCGAATTTAGCAATCATGCTTATAATCAGTACAGGATTCTTTATGTTGTGCTAAACTCAAGCCCTTGAGAGACAAAGCCCTAGTTGCGATGTCAGCGAGAACACATTGAGCAACCCCCTACCCAAACCCTTAGTCATAACGCTCTGGTAATGCCCCGAATACTTGTAATCGATGATGATCCTGCAATCGCGGAATTAGTCTCCATCAACTTGGAGATGGCGGGTTATGACGTTAATCCCGCAGAGGACGGGATTAAAGGCCAGGCCTTGGCCGTCCAGTTACAACCCGATTTAATCATGCTGGATTTAATGTTGCCCAAAGTCGATGGTTTTACTGTCTGTCAGCGTTTGCGACGAGATGAACGCACGTCCGACATCCCGATTTTGATGCTCACAGCCTTGGGACAAACCCAAGATAAAGTGGAAGGTTTTAATGCGGGTGCCGATGATTACCTGACTAAACCTTTCGAGGTGGAGGAAATGTTAGCTAGGGTGCGCGCCCTCCTCAGGCGTACCGATCGCATTCCCCAAGCCGCTAAACACTCAGAAATACTCAGTTTTGGACCTTTAACCCTTGTTCCCGAACGTTTTGAAGCGGTCTGGTTTGACAGTGTGGTCAAGTTAACCCATCTAGAATTCGAGTTACTCCACTGTCTTCTCCAACGTCACGGTCAAACCGTTTCCCCTAGTGATATTCTCAAGGAGGTCTGGGGATACGATCCCGATGATGATATCGAGACTATTCGCGTTCATATTCGCCATCTGAGAACGAAACTAGAACCCGATCCCCGTCATCCTCGCTATATTAAAACCGTTTACGGTGCGGGTTATTGTCTGGAGTTACCCACCAATGAACAGTTGGTGCTTGATTCATCGGTGGCAACGGTTTAAACAGGGAGCGATTGTCTAGATAGGCAATAGGGACAATTGTTTCCTCGCTCCTCCTGTTCAGATTGAGAGGGTTTGACCGGCGGTTGGGTTTTGATGGCTATGGCTGAGACCTCTTTTTGGACATGACTATAACAAGGGGAAAACAGTAACTACTGGTTTAAGGTAAGTCCGTCGCCCCCATCAAAAAGCGATCGCATTCCCTGGCGGCCCCGCGACCTTCATTAATCGCCCAAACCACCAAACTTTGACCACGACGACAATCCCCTGCTGCAAAGACTTTCGGTAAGCTAGTGGCAAATTGACCGTGTTCGGCCTTGATATTGCTGCGGGCATCCTTTTCTAAGCCTAAATCATCGAGTAAAGGCTGTTCTGGTCCCAAAAATCCCATGGCTAATAGAACCAATTGCGTCGGGATGACTTTTTCTGTTCCTGCTACCGGTTGGGGGATAAACTGCCCTTTTTCGTTGCGTTGCCATTCCACCTGTACCGTGTGAATCCCTGTGACGTTGCCCTCGCTATCCCCCTCGAATTTAGTCGCTGTGGTGGTATAAACCCGGGGGTCATCGCCAAAACGCGCGGCCGCTTCCTCTTGTCCATAGTCCAGACGGTAGATTTTCGGCCATTCGGGCCAGGGATTATCGGCGGCCCGTTCTCGGGGCGGTTGCGGCATGATCTCTAATTGGGTGACGCTACGGCAGTTATGACGCAGGGAAGTCCCCACACAGTCGGTTCCCGTGTCGCCACCGCCGATAATTACTACGTCTTTACCTGCGGCCGAGATAAAATCCTCCCCGGGCTGTCCGTCTAATAGTGCCTTTGTATTAGCGGTGAGAAACTCCATGGCGAAGTGAATGCCCTTTAATTGGCGACCTTCGATGTTTAAATCCCGGGGTTTGGTGGCCCCGGTACAGATAACCACGGCATCGTATTCGTTTAATAGGTCTTGGGCGCTGATATCCTTGCCCACTTCCGTGCTACAGACCATTTTTACCCCTTCCTGTGCGAGTATCTGGAGACGACGCAGAACGACTTCTTCCTTATCTAACTTCATGTTGGGGATACCATACATCAACAAGCCACCGGGGCGATCGGCCCGTTCATAAACTGTCACCCAGTGACCGGCTTTATTTAACTGGTCGGCAGCTGCTAATCCAGCAGGTCCTGAACCAATTACGGCCACTTTTTTGCCGGTACGGATTGCGGGGGGATTGGCAGTAATCCAACCGGATTCCCAACCTTTGTCAATAATCGAACATTCAATATTTTTGATCGTAACGGGGGGATTATGAATACCGAGAACACAGGAACCCTCACAGGGAGCGGGGCAGACTCTACCGGTAAATTCGGGGAAATTATTGGTTTTATGAAGGCGATCGAGGGCTTCTCGCCACAATCCTCGATAGATTAAATCATTCCATTCGGGAATCAGGTTATTAATCGGGCAACCACTGGCCATGCCACTAATGAGCGTTCCGGTGTGACAAAATGGTGTACCACAATCCATACAACGGGCGGCCTGATTGCGGAGTTTATCCTCAGGCATGGGAAGATGAAACTCATCCCAATTATGAAGGCGATCGAGAGGGGTAAGTTCGGAAGGAAGTTCACGCAGGAATTCGATAAAGCCAGTCGGTTTGCCCATAGTCTTTTTTGTCTCTGTCGTTTATTCCCTATCTTCCTTCAGGGTTCGATCGATCCTGGCAACTTTACCGATTTCTTTAATCTTATCGGCAGCTCAGTGGACTAAAAGGCGGTAATTTTGACAAATTCGGGAATTAACTATTGAGTTAAAAACAGGCGATTTCAAGAGGAAGGGGGCAATTCTAACGGGATAGCCCCGATTATTCCCTTACGAAAATCATTGAGTAACTGCATGGCTGCCCTTTCTTTATCTTCTTGATATTTGAGATTGGCCAATTTTTCGATAAAATCTTCCCCGGTCATGTCTAGAGTATTCAACCCGTAACGAGATTGTAAAAGACCTTCATAGTGTAATTCTATTAATAAATCGACAAAAGCCGCCGCTATCCTTTGGTTATCATAACCAGCATCGCCAATATCCTCACAGATAGCTAATTTCAACGCATCCCTTTGATTATCTAAACGGGAAGGAATCACCCCCGGCGCGTCTAATAATTCTAAGGTGTCGGAAATTCTTACCCATTGTAATTGTCGCGTTACTCCGGCCCTGCGGGCGCTGGCGACGACTTTTCGCCCTAATAAACGGTTAATCAGGGCAGATTTGCCCACATTGGGAAACCCGATCACCACGGCGCGCACTGGACGCGGTAACATTCCTCTTAGTTGGCGTTTTTGGTTAATTTCATCGCCAATTTTTTCCGCCGCTTTGATAATTGCTTTAACTCTTTCTCCCTGTTTAGCGTTAGTAAAATAGACGGGTTCTCCTTGACTTTTAAACCATGTTACCCATTGTTGATGGGCAGATTCGGGAATCATATCGAGACGATTTAAGATTAACAAGCGCGGTTTATTGCCAATCCAATCGTCCACCTGCGGATGATGGGAAGCTAAGGGAATGCGAGCATCGCGCACTTCTAAGACCACATCCACGAGTTTAAGATGTTCCTTGAGTTTTCTTTCCGCTTTGGCAATATGACCGGGATACCATTGAATTAACGACATGGGAGATGGGAGTATAAAATTAAATTTTATCAGGAATAGTCCCTAGATAGCTATAATTATCTGAGAAAAAGTTTAGTAATTTCACTGCAATTATAACAGGATTGTCGATGACTAAGTTAAAAAAATGGCAAATTATTAAATCCGAGCTAGTTTTTCAGAATCGTTGGTGTCAAGTCCGTCAAGACGCGGTGAGGTTATCCTCTGGACAAGTTATCGATGATTATTTCGTTAATATTCGTCCTGAAATTGTTTTAGTTGTTCCAGTTACTGGGGATAATCAATTGGTTTTTGTCCGTCAATATCGTCACGGAGTTAAGGAAATTTTATTGGAATTTCCCGCCGGGGCAGTAGATGCGGGTGAAGATAATATTAATGCGGCAGCGCGTCGGGAATTCGAGGAGGAAACCGGTTATCAAAGTGATTCTCTAATACCTCTGGCTGTTTTGTACGATAATCCCGTTAAAGATACTAACAGAATTCATATTTTTTTGGCTCTTAATTCTACTCCCACAGGTCAACAAAAGTTAGATATTACCGAGGAAATTGAAGTTATTATTCGACCTTTACAGGAAATTAATCCGCAGGAAATTACCGTCTCCGGTAGTTTAGCCGCTTTCTATCTAGCGAGGGATTTTTTAAAGCAAAATTAAGAGGGTTTTAGTTTAAATTTCCCCACTTCCCGCTCTCTTAACTCGGCGCTTTTCTCTACTGTTTGAACAGGATTTGTATTACTTTAAGTTTTATTTTTTTCACTTGTCTATGAGTAATTTTTTGATGATTGCTGGCTTTATTCTATCAGCTTATGCGATTGTTGCCAACGATTCCCTACAAACTTTAGGGACTTTTTTAAGTGCCAATGAAGAACGTCCCTGGTGGATTTTATGGCTGTACACCAGTATAATCTTAGCCTCGATTTTTATCGCTGGTTGGTATATTAATCAGGGAGATGTGGCTTATAATCGACTAGAAATGATTCCCTTCCCAGAAACTTTTACTTGGATTTATATCGTTCCTCCCTTAGCAATTTTAATTCTCACCACTTGGGGAATACCTGTGAGTACAACCTTTTTGGTTTTAACAGTTTTTGCTCCCCAATCTCTAGATGAAATGTTAGTTAAATCTGCTTGGGGTTATGCTATTGCTGTTATAGTGGGGTTAGTAATCTATCGAATTATTTATCAATTAGAAAACTTTTTCCTAGAAACAGTTAATAAAGAACCTCAAAAAATCTGGGTAGTTTTACAGTGGTTATCCACCGGGTTTCTCTGGAGTCAATGGTTAATGCAAGATTTTGCTAATATTTTCGCCTATCTTCCCAGAAAGTTAGCGGCAACATGGTTAGTTTTATCTCTAACAGTTATGCTACTCCTGCAAACCATCATTTTTATTAATCACGGGGGTCAAATCGAGAAAATTGTCACTAGCAAAACTAACGCCCATGATCTGCGTTCTGCAACAATTATTAACTTAATTTATGGACTAATTTTACTGTTTTTTGTTAGCTATAATCATATTCCCATGAGTACCACTTGGGTATTTTTAGGTTTATTAGGAGGTCGAGAAATTTCTCTGACTTTAACCAGAGAAAACCCTAATTTAGCCGCCACGGGTAAACTGGTTTTAGGGGATGCCTTGAAAGCTTTTATCGGTATGATTGTTAGTGTTACTATCGCTCTTGCTTTACCTCTAATCGCTCAAAAAATTAACTATCTATAGGGAATTATGAATTATAAATTATGAATTATGAATTGGGACGCTTTTTTCAGTAATCAGTAATCAGTTAACTTAAAACTGACATCTGATAACCGATATTAGTGATTGTACCGCATAAGATTAAGAAAAGGTCTATTTTCAAAACTTAAGAATAACAAGATTGGGGAGATAGGCGATCGATTGACGACCCGGAGTGATAAAGTTTTCTATTACTGATAATCTCGAAATTATCGTTCAACCAGATTAAAGATGCTTCTGTGACTAGACCTTCTGCAAGAGTGACTAGGGAAAAATTGCGAGATTTACCCGTATCGGAGTGGAGAATGCGAGGGACACTAGCAGCATTCAAATAAACGGTTCCCCTGGAGGAAGTGACCACGGGATTGCGTAAACGGGAAGTGGTATGACGGAGACGGTGGTGCATATGACCGAAACTGACGAGAGGAACCTGTTTTTCTAATAGCTGTGCTTGTGCGATGGCCGCTGCTAAATCCGGGTCCCCGTGGTCTCCTCCCAAGGGTTGCCAATCGCGACCACAGATAGCTTCCGCTTCCTTTCCCAGTCCAGCCGGACCATTGTGACCTAAAAAAATCAGGTTATTATAGGCAGTATCTTGAATATTAGCGATAATTTTGGCAGTAGATTCGGCAAAATTGCTGATATTATAGCGTTCTTGCAAAAATTCTCCATTTTTCCACTCGGAACCACCCCAAGTAAAGGGACGACCCCCAACAATCGAAAGCTGTAAACCGGGTAGGTCTAGTTTTGAGTAACCCACATGAGCAACCCCTAATAATTCTAACTGGGCGGTGACACGATCTTCTTGATTGCGATCGTAGGGACATTGTTTTCGTCCCCAGGGGGTGGCGCTATACCAAGCGTCATGATTACCGAGAATAACGGCTTTTGGTAAGGACAAACTAGCAATCCGGCCGACAATTTCTAGGGATTCATTGCCAAAATCCCCCACAAATAGGGCTAAATCCACTTGTAAAGCTTCTAGTGCTAAATTATCTTCTATTTCCCATTGGTCGTGAACGTCACCGATGACGGCGATTTTATAGGTGCGAGGGAAAGAACTTACCATTACCAGTTATTAACTATCATTTACCATTAAAGATCATAACTAGGGTTTGCAGCAAAAAGTACGGGCGAAGCATTCGGATAGAAAATCTCCGGTTTCAGCGATAGGTTATTGCCCGAATGCTTCGCCCCTACAGGACGCGGGCCGATGAAGACGCAAGGTTTTGAACCACGATTCTCTCAAAATCTTGCATCTGTGGGAGCGAAACAGAACCCTAAAACCCTTACCTCGTCTATATTTCACATTTATTCAGCAAACCCTAACTAGGATTGGTAGTCGAAAACCGTGGGCAAGAAAGAGAGATTTTTTCTCAAACTACCAATGAAAAGGTAAAGATTTAAAACAAAGTTACCCACAGTCATCGGTTTATTTGTAAATTTAGATACAGAATTATCAGGGTGATCTGTGTATGTCTTTACTACAATCCCGCACTACTGCCGTTGTTACTTGCCCCCAAGCAAATACATGGGTACGACTAAGAATGCTTCCCTCTCCCTACAGCTTTGATGAAGCGCTACTACTCTGTGAACAGGATCAGGGCCGTTGGGTGGCATGGATTCCCGATTTTGGCGAAATTATCTTGATTGAAGGACAATTTGAGGCATAAACTAACTCTTGCTCACAATTAAAGCAGATAAACAGCGATCGATCACTTGTTTTAATACTAGAGCCGTCCAATCGATATCGGCTGCGCTGGTGTCCCTTCCTAGGGTTAAACGAATTCCCGCTAATGCTTCTCGATCGCTGTAGCCCATAGCTTTTAAAATTGGACTGGGGGAGAGTTTGCCACTATGACAGGCGGATCCAGAACTAATGCCGATTCCTGCTAAATTAAGCTGACGAACTAGCTGTTTTCCCGTGATGTGACTGTCATCGTCCGGACGGACAATAAAGCTGACGTGGTGGGGTAAACGATAGAATCGGTCTCCCGTGGGCAGCAGATAAGGATAATCGGCTAAGAGGTCAAATAATCGATCTCGCAGGGCGATTAAACGCATTTTTTCGCTAATTAAATCTTTTTGGGCTAATTCGGCCGCTAAACCGAAAGATGCGATCGCTGGTACGGCTTGGGTTCCCGATCGCAGACCTTTTTCCTGACCACCGCCCCGCAGTAATGGTAAAATATCGACACCGGCTCTGATGTATAAAGCCCCCGCTCCTTGCATTCCATAAATTTTATGGCTAGAAAGAGATAATAAATCTACGGGCAGTTTCCGCACATCAATCGCGCATCTTGCCGCCACCTGCACCGCATCGGTGTGAAAAAGCACTCCCCTTTCTCTGGCAATGCTGCCCAATTCTTCAATCGGTTGCAGGGTTCCCACCTCACTTTGTCCGTAAATAATGGAAATTAAGACCGTATCGCTTTGAATTGCGGCTTTTAGGTCTAAAGGATTAACCCTACCTTGACGATTGACGGGAAGACGCGTAATTTGCCAACCTTGCTGCTCTAATTGTTTACAGGGTTCAGCGATCGCCGAATGTTCCACACTAGAAATAATTATATGACGGGGGCGGTTATACTGTTGAGCAACCCCGATAATCGCTAAATTATCGGCTTCCGTGCCGCCAGAAGTGAAGATAATCTGGTCTGGATTGGCATTAATTAACCCTGCTACCTGTTCTCTAGCCATTTCGATGACTGTCGCCGTATCCTGTCCCCAACTGTGTAAACTGGAGGGATTGCCCCAATGATGCCGGAGAATAGTGGCAACCCGCTCGATTACTTGGGGATGAGTGGGGGTAGTGGCACTATAGTCAAGATAAATTTGCATTATTTTACAATCTGGGAAATGAGAGCCAAGACAGGCAGCTATTCTCAGTTTAGCGGCTTAAGGATTAGAAACCCGCTTTCTTAAAGAAAGCGGGTTTCTTGGGTTTCTCTTAAAGAAAGCGGGTTTCTTGGGTTTCTCTTAAAGAAAGCGGGTTTCTGGGTTTCTCTTAAAGAAAGCGGGTTTCTTGGGGTTTCTACCTACTCATCTAACAGCAGCCCCTTTAACTCTGGAGAGATGACATCTATATCCATCATCATAAATGAACGACAAGCAGCCATCGAGCCTAAAGTCGCGACAATAATTTCCAGATTGGGTAGTGTTCCTTCTCGCCATCCCACATATTCACGAAAACTGGAGAATTCCCATTCCTGGGGCTGACTTACCAAACGCGCTTTAACTGGATTACAGTGAATATACCTCGACAAATTTAACAAATACTCTGTGTCATTTACTAGAATTGCCTGAAACCGCCCTTGAAACAATGAGCCAACTCGCCCATATCGCTGATTCATGGCTTTGGTATAAGACAGGGAAAAGGCTTGCATTGCCGCAGAAAGCGCGGCTTTTTTCAGCCGTATTAGCAGGTGATAGTGGTTAGGCATCAAGCAATAAGCAATAACATCTAGCGTTTCTAGCAGATATTTACGCACCAATCGCAGAAAAAAAAGATAATTTTCTCGCTCAAAGAAGATATCTTGACGGTTATTGCCGCGATTATAGATATGGTAGTATTGTCCTACTTCAAAAGTATTATGACGATAGGGCATATTTATCTTATCTCTAGAAAACGGGTTTCTCTGGCTTACTATTCTAAGCTAAGAAACCCGCTTTCTTGAAGAAAGCGGGTTTCTGGGTTGTTGATAAGAAAGCGGGTTTCTGGGTTGATGATAAGAAAGCGGGTTTCTGGGTTGATGAGAAACCCGCTTTCTGGCTTATACTAAGCTTCAGAGGATTTACAGGGGTTAAGTTATGACAGGAATTGAAACAACCATTGTAACGGCATTGACTAATAATTTTATTGGCCAAATGATTAAATCGGGGTGGGAGGGTATTAATAAAAATGAGTTATTGAATAAAGATGTCGGGCAGCTTATCAGAGAGGGAAAGTATCTTTTTTTGCGGGAATATACTCAACGTTACTGGGATCGGCACGGCATGATTAAGGTTTTAAAAATGTCTAAGCCGATGGATTTGGAGTCAATTTATATTAATGTCAAATGTTTGGGAAATTTAGTCAGGGATTATTATGATGAAAATTTAGAAAATAAATATCGTGAGAGTAAGCAGCGACGGTTTAACTTTAGGGATGATGGTAAAGAAGATGGTTTACTTTTGGCTAATCAAGAACAATATTTAATGGTACTTGGTGATCCCGGTATTGGTAAATCTACATTTTTGCGAAAAGTTGGGCTAGAAGCTCTCAAGGGAAATAAAGACAGTTATCAGCATTCTCTAACACCTGTTTTACTGGAGTTGAAAAACTTTAAAGAAAACGAGATTAATATTCAGGCATTAATTGAAGAGGAGTTTAAAATCTGTGGTTTTCCCAACGTGGAAAAAAATATTAGCAATAAACTAGAAAAAGGGGAATTACTAATTTTATTAGATGGTTTGGATGAAGTGCCAACAGCTAATGTGAATAATGTGATTAAGAAAATTGAAGATTTTGTAGATAGGCATTACAAAAATCGTTTTATTCTCTCCTGTCGCACTGCTGCTAGAACTCATCTTCAACGATTTACCGATATTGAAATTGTCGAATTTGATGATCAGCAAATTCAAAGTTTTATTGAACATTGGTTTAGTTCCGAATTAGATCGCAAAAATGAGACAGCTAAAAATTGTTGGGAACTGTTGCAAAAGGAGGAGTATAAAAGTGCAAAAGAGTTAGCCCATACACCGTTATTGTTGACTTTTTTGTGTTTGGTTTATGATGAAAATCAATCTTTTCCCACAAATCGCAGTCGCCTTTATCAAGATGCGTTACGAATTTTATTGGAAAAATGGTCAGCCGAAAAACGTTTACCTAATCGCGGTTTAGTTTATGAAAATCTCAGTATTGAGCAAGAAGAAATTTTGCTATCTGAAATTGCTTATCAGAATTTTGTAGCAGATAAACTTTTTCTAGAAAAACGAGAAATTGTTAAGCAAATTAAAGATCACCTTAAACAAAACTTAAATGCTCCGCAACATCTGGACGGCGAAAAAGTATTAAAAACCATTGAAATTGAACAGGGAATTTTAGTAGAGCGGGCGAGAGATGTCTATTCTTTTTCTCATTTAACCCTTCAGGAATACCTCACGGCTCAGTATATCTATGACAATGATTTGATTGAAGAAGCAGTTAAGAATTATGTAACAGAAACTCGTTGGCAAGAGGTCTTTTTGTTAGTGGCGGGTTTGATGCGAGGGAAAGCCGATAAATTGTTATTAGCAATGGAGAAAGAAGCCCAGGAATATGCGAAGAATGCCGAATTATCTAAATTTCTTGTTTGGGTAGAGCAAGCAACTGGTGAATTAAAAGAATCGGTTAAACCCTCTGCAAAACGCTCAATCATTCTTTTTGACAGATTAAATACAGGGATTAATTTTACCAAACGCTATAATATAATACAGTCAAGTATGTATAATAATTACATAGATTATACTCCACAATTTGACGAACCTTTCCTTCAGGAATTAGATAAATTAAGTCAAGAATATGTTGGTATTGATGTTTTGTATCACAATCATTATCGACATTTGTTAATCAGTGAACAAATGCCAAGTGAAGAAACAGTAACACATATTTTTGCATTGATTACTGGACAATTAGAATTTGATCAAATCTCAGCAGATGAAAAAATAATTCTAGATTTTTATAAGCAAAGTCCAATTGGGTTCTCTTCTTGGAGAAGACCTGACTGGATTATATTTCAAAATTATCTATACGTTAATGAATTAATACTAAGTTGCCAAAAAGTGGCTGTTAATATTTCCCCTACCGTTTGGCTAGAAATCGAAGAACGAATGCTCCGCGTTCCTTAACTTCTACTTTTTTTATCTACTGAGTAACGCACAGAAAACGGGTTTCTCGGAGAAACCCGTTTTCTACTCATGCACTCATGCAAAACGGAGAATAAATAATCAGTTTTTAATAACCGGATTTGCTATTACTGAGACTGCGAATGTATGAAAACGCATCAATTGGGCAAAAGCTCAACGATGCGTTTTTAAGCTCCAAAAACTGCTATACTTGTCAGCCAAAACAAATTAATTCTGATTAGAGTCAGTGGCTGCGGCCATTTGCATTCTCTGCACCAGATTATCGAGGGCTAATTCTAGATGTAAACCGGCATCTACGGCAGTCCAACCCTGTTCCGTTAGGTGTCGCCATTCAAAGTGTAGGTGGGGACCTGTAGAAAGTCCCGTACTACCCACACGACCGATAACCGCACCCTGTTCCACCCATTCTCCCGGTTTGACGGTAATTTCCGAAAGGTGGGCATAACGAGATTCTTGACTACCATCGAGGTGACGTAAAATCACCGTTAATCCGTAACCTCCCAACCAGTCGGCGGTGGCCACTTCCCCCGCGTAGGCGGCTAATACAGGTGTTCCCATTGGTGCGCCTAAATCAGTACCCGCGTGCATGGCCCGATTCCCGCTGACCGGATGATTTCGCCACCCGAAAACCGAGGTAATTTGGGCAGGAAGGGCGAGGGGAAAGATTAAATCCGTGCGTTGAGTTTGGTTAGAATCCGTGGGACTTAAACGGGTGGCCCGCTCATAGGTGGTCGCTTCGCTGATTGCTTCCACTTCCGCGCGAGTCACTGGGGCCAAAGCCAATTTTACGCCATTCCATTCCGGGGGATTGAGGGCTACCACCTGACTTGGAATCACCGTGGGGGCGGCCAGAAGTACCGGGGCGCTAGAAGCCACGAGAGTGGGGGCATAACGACGCAGGGAATTATGAGCGATAACCGGCTGATTTCGGGGCTGCCGCCCTACCCGCACGGCCGGGTTAGGATTGAGACGTACCCGGGCCAGATTAACCGGGGGTAAGGGTTTAGCCACAGTGCTGACCGGCTGACGACGGGAAGACCGGGCCGCCAGATTACAGCTACCTCCTACCAGTTGACCATTTTGGGCGATGGTTTGGCAACCACTGCGGCGCTCGGTGACAACAACGGAACTGGGGGGGTTAAAGTTTCTGGTATCGATAAAATTATTTTTACCGCCGGCCCGGGGGGCAAGGGTAGGCATATCGGTTTGATGGTTTTCGGGGATAGCCAGACGGGGGGCGGGATTAGTATTTTCTTTGATAACGGGGGCTTTCAGAGTCGGGGCGGCATTTTCCACTACCGGGGTTTCGCTGCCAGTTTCGGAATTAGCGATCGCATTGGGAGCAAGAGTAATCAGACCGCTGATTACTAAACCGAGACCACTGCATAAACTCAGCTTCTTTTTTAAGGATTTTCCTAGAAAAAGTTTCAATATCACCGATGAAGGATACATAGGGCGGCCTCACTTCTCACAGTTTAGTCAAAAAAATATTTAGACTCAATTATAGCCGAGACTGACCCTACCGGCCGGCAGACAGATTTCGCTACTGGCATTGTCCGAAGTGAGTTTAACTTTTAATTCCCCTCGATCGCTTACCCCCGTTATTATGCCCTGATAGCCCTCGATAACTATTTTTTGATCCAAATTGGCAAAAAGTTCTAAATAGGAGGCTAGTAGGGCTTTTATTCCCTGATTACAGTAATATTCATAGCCGTATAGGATAGCATCGCTGGTGAGATCGGTTAATTGAGCGATCGAGGTGATTTTATTGCCAGTAAAAGCTTGTAAATTAATACCGGTGGGGGGGACAGGATTAGCCCAATTGATGCCCACTCCGATGACTGCTTGCGGGATGTTTTGACCCTGAATACGGGTTTCTAGGTTAATTCCCCCTAGTTTGCGCCCTAGTAATACCAAATCGTTCGGCCATTTGATTTTAACAGGTATTTCCTGACAATTCAGGTGATGAGCGATACCCCAAACTGTAGCGAGAACGAGATGGGCAGATTTATCCACCTCTAAATCAAGATTTAACGCCAAAGATAAATATAATCCCCCCGGTTCAGAAATCCATTCCCGTCCCCATTGTCCTCTCCCGGCACTTTGTTGACTAGCAATCACCACAAAAGGCGGCTTTTCCCCCGATTCTAATAATTCCCACGCTTTAGTATTCGTGGAAGGTAATAGCTCAAAGTGATGGATTTTGGTCATAAATGAGGTGTGGGGAATATTTTCAGTGATCAGTAAACAGTAAACAGTAATCAGTGACCTGAAAACTCACATCTGATCACTGATAACTGATCACTGATTAGGTGCAGGGGAGAGAACGTAGGTACTCACTGAGATGGGAACGTAAACCGATGCCATGGAAAAGGGGGCCACGACTGCCTAATTCGACGATACTGACAGCGGCCACGGGCATTTCAAATCGATCGCGATAACGGCCCACATCGATGCCCATCAGACTACAGAGCATGATCCGGATAGTGGCCTTGTGGGAAACGATCAGGATATTGCCATCACCGTGGGTGTGTTCAATTTCCTCCAAAACGGCCGCAGAACGACGAGCGATATCGATGCCCCTTTCCCCGTTGGGGGGAGCATTCCAAGCGGGGTCCGTCAACCAACGCACATAGAGATCATGATATTGATGATCGATATCGTTGGGGTGCATACCTTCCCAAAGACCATAACCGATCTCTTGTAATCCCTGTCGGATTTCTAATTTCAGTCCCACCGCTTCACAGAGAGGTTTAGCGGTTTGAATAGCTCTTTGGAGGGGACTGACGTAGGCCGCGCGCCAAGGTAAAGAACGATAGACATCGGCGAATTCTTCCGCCATTTCGATGCCTTCGGGAGTCAAACCGGGGTCATTTTCTGGAGTACCACAGTATCCTCCCGTTTTGCTATAGGCTGTCTGTCCGTGTCGCAGAAAATATAACATCAAGCACATAGTTTTTCAGGAGACCAAATCTGGGGCTTCCCTTGTTACTGTTGACTGGTTAGGTTCCCGCTCGGGAGCGCAGGTCATTGCGGATGTGAGAGCGATCGCCCATGACTTGAAAGAGGGGACCATGTTCGGCTAATTCGACGATCGTTACCGAGGCCACGGGCATGGCAATTCGATCGCGATAACGGCCGATATCAATGCCTAAAAGAGAACATAACATGATTCGGATCGTTGCTTTATGGGAAACGATCAAAATATGGCCATCATTGTGATTATGGTCGATTTCCTCTAATACTTCCGAACTGCGGCGAGCGATATCGATGCCTTTTTCGCCCCCTGTGGGATAATTCCAGCCCGGATCTGCTAACCAGCGCACATAATCATCATGAAACTCCTGATTAACCTCGGCTGCGGTTTTTCCCTCCCATTGGCCGTAGGCAATCTCTTTTAATCCTTCCCGTTTGTGGATGGGAATACCTAAGAGATCGCTTAAAGGGGTGGCCGTGGCCAGGGTGCGTTTGAGGGGACTAGAATAGATCCCTGTCCAAGGCACATCTCGATAGGCAAGGGCGAAATCCTTGGCCATTTCATCGCCGGCCGAGGTTAGTTCCAAGTCTAATCGACCGCAAAAACTACCCGTTTGACTGGCTGTGGTTTCGCCATGACGCAAAAAGTAAAGTTTTAGACTCATTTTTTCGGTGCCTCTTAATATTTGTGACTCTCTCCCACTTATACTGATAAGCAGAAGTTATTAAAAGAGGGCGAAGGCAATTCGCCGCGACAATCATCCTTTTTACCTTTTGTTTCTCGGTAATTCTCTAAATTACCACTATATTTGGGACACCTCGAATAAAAGATTTTGTTAAGAAAGTGTTGGTCGGGGAAATCTCCTTTATATACAGTGGTGAAGAGGGAATAATTTTAAATAACTAATACTAAATCCCTCTTTGCCACGGTATCAGTCGGTTCAAGTCCTGTAACTTGTCTTGGTTCTCTTCTGTCCCTGACTGGCGTTTTTTGACTCTCCCCTGTCTTTTTACCATTTTCGTCGGCTCCTAAGGACTCTCCCCTCTAGTCAAAGGTTTTTTTGCTCCCTATGTCTCTGGTTTTTATAAAATCTTTCGATTTTTCGAGATGCCCAACATTTAGACTAAGGCTAATTATAATACATGGGTAGCAGAGGCTAAGTCTGGGTACTCGCGGTGCGGGGCGGTACTATAGCGCCTTTTTTGCCCTATTTAGAAATCTTTGTCAAGGACAATTTAGACCAAATTAGATGAGCTTACCCAGCACTCATAAATAATAACTATATGATTGCTGTACTGAGAGCCTTTTGTCAAGCCTAATTGAGAGGCTCTTACCCTATCCCTACTGCCATGTTTCGTTACTCATTAAATTGTTCAGATGTGTACTCATCGCTGTATTTGCCTCTCCCTCTCTTGGCGACAGATAAACTAAAAATTTAGTACAAACCTGATAATATGTTTGTTGGTATAAATCTCTAAAAGCTTCTGATAAAATACTTTTGTCAGCCAAATTATTATCTAATAAAATGTATATTTTCTCCCAGAAATTACAGATTATTCTCAGGTCAAATTCGATCTGAGGTTTTGCTGGAATTACAGTATTCATTTCTCGTAGAATACTGTCTTCAACAACTCTTCTCACTCCAACCACTACTTGTGTCGATTCTGAGCTAGTAAAAGCTTCTCCAATAGCTTCTTCAATAGCTCTTCTTATAACCTCTGAGACGCCTGGAGCGTCGTTTCTAACAGCGATTTTAATATCATCTTGGGTAGGTGAATTAGGGCCGTTTGGAATAGCGGTTATGATGGCTGAAATGGCATGGGCGGTAGTGTTTATTTGATGAACGAAATCCGAAGTTTCTCTTCTAGGAGTTTGTAATTCGGTAGAGTCCCATTTGTTTATATATTCTAATGCCTTTTCAATTTTCGCTGTTTTGATTGATTCTTGTGTTGCTTCAACAGATTTTAATGAAGCATAAAATCCTCCCATAATACCCAAAAAAACTGGCAAGATTAAGCCTAAATATTCAAAAAAATTGTCAAAAAATATCAAAACCCCACCCACACTAGCTAGACATAGTAAAACAAATAAAATGATCATAGATGGTATTTGATGTTGTATAAACCAATCTTGTTGGTTCATCCATGTAAAATAGAAAACTAAAAGAAAAAGTAGCCCTGCTCCTTCCAATATTAATCCTACCCTTAATTTACAATTACTTTCTTGCGTTTTCTTGGCATGATTTTTAATAGCTAAGTCAATTATGTTGGTTAGCTCATTATTTTGCTGTATTTTACTGTTGCTGCCGCCCGTATCAAATCTTGGTAATATATCTTTCCATTTCACAGAATTGTTTTCCACCACGGCTACTTTATCCCTCTCATTTAGCGTGATAAGAATATAAGGAATCCCCAGAGTTTTATCTTGAGAATTGAAGATAAAAACATCAGTCCTTAAAGAGCCATTTTCAGCAATCTTTTCAAGCCTTTTCCCAATTATTTCTGCTCGCCCCTTATCCGACACACAGAATACTGGTTGATCTCCTAGCTTGACAAGCTCTAGATTGTCAGGGCAAGAGTTATCCAAAGAATAAGTTAATGGCTGGACTAGAACAATCAAAAATACTGATAAGACCAAAATTATAAAGATGTACCACCGCTTTTTCATAAACTCCTCCGAAATGTTGAAAATCCTGCTCTGTGGAAGATTATTAACCACTATTCGCTGCTCGATTTTTATTAAAAAGGCTTCGGTGAGACAATCTTAGCCGTAACCGTCGCCACCGCGTACTGTTCTCTAAGAACAGCGATCACCACCTCAACCCGTAAATACTCCACCCCCACCGCCGCCCCCGACAAACTTGCCGTCTGATCTTGGTGGGGAAAAGCGGACGCAGTGCTTTTTCATCTACAGAATCTTCTATCGAGAAACCATGCCAAAAGGATCTGATTATTTGCCTCTTATTCACCTATCCTTACTCTATCTCGGATAATCTCAACGAATGAGGCTGTTTTCATAAAATTTAATGATTAGCCGACAATGAATCGCCGATAGCTGATAGCAGGCGTTGGGTTTCATGCTTCAAACCAACCTACGTTCATCTTATATTTAATTCCACCCACCCACTTAACTGCTGTAAATCCGACAGCAAGCTAACTCAGCAATTTAAGCGAAAATTCTGCCATTCTCTAGGATGCCATTCTGGGTTAATCTGGGTTTTGTGACAATTTATGACTCAATTTTAAGAGGCAGTATGGAACGCACTTTCTTAATGATTAAACCCGACGGTGTGCAGCGCAATCTGGTGGGGGAAATTATTCGACGCTTTGAAACTAAAGGTTTTACGCTGGTTGGGTTGAAAATGATGCAGGTTTCTAGGGAATTAGCGGAAAAACACTACGCTGTTCATAAAGAACGACCCTTTTTCCGCTCTTTGGTCGATTTTATTACTTCCTCCCCCGTGGTAGCCATGGTTTGGCAAGGAGAAGGAGTAATTGTCTCCGCTAGAAAAATTATTGGCGCCACTAATCCCCTCAATGCTGAACCCGGTACGATTCGCGGTGATTTTGGCATTAGTGTCGGACGCAATCTTATCCATGGTTCCGATGGTCCAGATACCGCCAAAGATGAAGTTAGTCTCTGGTTTAGCGATGCAGAATTGGCTAATTGGACTCCCGCCATCACTCCCTGGGTGGTAGAGTAAATCCCCACTTGAAGCTGTCGGTTGTCAGTATTCTCCGAGTCAGGAAATAGGGTGGTCACTGCCTGCGCGACGTTCGGACGTTCGGCGAAGCTCAGTGGAACGCTCAGTCGAGCCGTTGCGGGGGGTGTTGGGGTGATAGGGTGTTGGGGTGATAGGGTCTTAGGGTTTTAGTTGAAATTCCCCCACTTCCCCACTTCCCCACTTCCCCACTTCCCCACTTCCCCACCTCCCCACTTCCCCACTTCCCCACCTCCCCACCTCCCCACTTCCCCACTTCTCCACCTCCCCACTTCC
>VYLQ01000068.1_pt1 | contig 47179 bp, 37 predicted proteins | sample 5115351 | NCBI WGS metagenome assembly VYLQ01 (sample SAMN12291776, study PRJNA351875) | freshwater metagenome | isolation source: freshwater lake | place: USA: Michigan, Lansing Lake | collected 2013-08-14 | reverse complement strand
CACCATGGGTGACGGCGCCGGTTACCAAGGCGACCTGGACGACAAGATCGGCTGGCAGTTCACGGTTCAGCCGTACATGAAGAACCTGCAGATCGTCGAAAACCCGAAGCGCGACAAGCCGACTGGCAACGTTGACGAAATCGAGTTCAAGCGACTTCAGCACTTCGCCATGCCGGCTCGCGCCGCTTCGTCCGCCACCGTGGCGATCCAGACCCAAGGCTACTACCAAGGTACGCACGTGGGTTCGGCGACCCGCTACGAAGGTGTTGCGGGTTGGAGCCCGTCCGCTTCGCAGTGGGTGGCTTCCGTCGGTGCCCCGTCCTACAGCACCACGCAAGTGGAAGACATCTCGAACACCGCGCTGATCGTGGAAGGTTCGAACTGGGATGGCTGGTTCACCCTGCTTGCTTGGAGTGCCACTTCCGGCCCGCTTAGCAGCTGCGTCCGCTGGAACCCGGCGAACTTCAGCGCGAACGGGACGGCCTTCAGCTACCCGATCACCACGACGACCAAGACGGAAAACAACCGAAGTGGTCTGCGACATGGTGGCTTCACCTGTGCAATTCCGCAAGGTCGCACCACCTACACGGCTACGGACTCCAGTGCCAAGAGCGTGAACTTCCGCCAGCACTTCTACAACCCGCAACCGAGCACCAACAACCCGGCGATCTTCGTGACCCGCGGTCTCAACCCGACCGGTATCTAACCTTCGGTTACATACCAAAGGCCCTGCTTCGACAAAGTCGGAGCGGGGCCTTCTCTTTTCCGGTACCCTAGAACCCAGCAAAAACGGCCATGAGTAGCGACCTCTTTATGCCCAGCACGGAGACGATCTTCACCCAGGAGAGCGAAGGCACGATGATCGTGAATATGGGGCCCCAACACCCCAGCACCCACGGCGTTCTCCGCGTGATCTGCGAACTGGATGGCGAGACGATTGTGAAGGCCAAATGTGTGATCGGCTACCTCCACACGGGCATGGAGAAGGAAGCCGAATACCAGACCTACCACAAGTGCGTGGTGATGACCGACCGCATGGATTATCTGAATGCGAACGGCAACAACCTGGCGCACGCCCTGGCGGTGGAGAAGCTTCTGGGTATCGAAGTCCCCAAACGCGGTCAGTATCTGCGCGTCATCCTCGCGGAACTCAGCCGCCTGGCCAGCCACTGCGTGTGGCTTGGCACCCACGCCCTGGATATGGGCGCCATGACCCCGTTTTTCTACATCATGCAGCAGCGCGAGATGGTGCTGGATATGTTCGAGATGTTCTCGGGCGTGCGCATGATGCCCAGCTGGATTGTCCCCGGCGGCCTGCGCGGCGATATGCCGGACGGCTTTGAGGTCAAGCTCAGAAACTTCCTGGAAGAGTTCCCGAAGGAACTCGGCGTAGTGGAAGATCTCCTCGTCAACAACCCGATTTGGAAGGAGCGCAGCACCGGCGTGGGTGTGCTCACCGGCCCCGAGGCCCTCGCCCTCGGTTGTAGCGGCCCGATCGCGCGCGCCAGCGGCGTGGCGTGGGACCTGCGCAAGAGCAACCCGTATTGCAGCTACGAAGACTTTGATTTCTTGATCCCGGTCGGCCAGCACGGCGACGTGTACGACCGCTTCCTCGTCCGCATTGCCGAAATGAAGGAGTCCTGCAAGATCCTCCGCCAGGCGATTGACGGACTTCCCTCTGGCCCCTATAACACACTCGATCGCAAGGTGTCCCCGCCGACCCGTAGCGAACTCGATATGAGTATGGAAGCCGTCATCCACCACTTTAAGCTCTACACCGAAGGCTTCCGGCCGCCGGTGGGCGAAGCCTACGGTTGCGTGGAAGGTTCGAAGGGTGAACTTGGCTTCTACATCGTCAGCGACGGCACCAATCGCCCCTACCGATGGCACGAGCGACCCAGTTCTTTCATGAACCTCAAGTCGCTGGAAGTGATGGCCGAAGGACGCCTGATTGCGGACGTGATCGCCATCATCGGCTCGATTGATATCGTGCTTGGTGAGATCGACCGCTAAGCGCTGTCATCAATCTTTACTTTTTTGGGCATTAGGGTGGATCGGACTGCACAGTTCGGTCCATTTTTCCGTATGATGTAGATAGGATGTCCATCCTCAAGCGCATTGGATTGTTCGTCGCGGTGAATATCGCCGTGATGATCACGTTTACGGTCGTCATGGCCGTGTTGCAAGGCTTCGGCGTCAAGATCTCTGGCAACTTGGCTACGGATGCCGTCGTCGCCGTCATCTTCGGCTTCTCCGGTGCCTTCATCAGCCTGCTTATCAGCAAGTGGGTTGCTAAGACCCTCATGGGCGTGAAGGTTCTGGACCCCCGGGCCAACCTCAACGGCTACGACCGCTGGCTGGTGGACACTGTGCACGCTCAGGCGCAAGCCGCCGGCCTCAAGAAGATGCCGGACGTCGGCGTCTACGATTCGCCCGAAGTCAACGCCTTCGCCACGGGCCCCAGCCGCAATAACTCGCTCGTGGCCTTTAGCTCCGGCTTGCTTTCACAGATGAGCCAGGACGAAGTGGAGGCGGTCTCCGCCCACGAAGTCGGCCACATCGCCAACGGCGACATGGTCACGCAGACCCTGATTCAAGGCGTCATCAACACGTTCGTCATCTTCTTCGCTCGCATCATTGCGCGCGTCGTGGCTTCGGCCGTCCGCGAAGAAATGGCGTTCCTGGCGTTCATCGTGGTCAACATCGTGCTGCAAATCGTGTTCGGCATCCTCGGTTCGCTGGTGGTCAATGCGTTCAGCCGCTACCGCGAATACAAGGCCGACGCCTTCGCGGGCAACATTGCCGGCCGTGACAAGATGATCGCCGCCCTGCGCGCTCTCCAGCGCAACAGCCAAGCGATTGACACACGTCACCCCGCCATGGCCACGATGAAGATCGCCAACGTCCCGGCTTGGATGCAAGCTTTCAGCACGCACCCGCCGCTGGAGAAGCGCATCGAAGCCCTGCAGCGCGGTCAGTAAGGCCTCGCTCGCCAGAAACAAGAAACCCCTCCCGGACCTTGTCCGGGAGGGGTTTTTCTCATTGCGATTGCGCGTCCGACTTAAGGAGAGACGGGCTTCGCTGCCATGTCTTCCAAGATCCGCAAAGTGCCGGGGACTAGCACCGGACTCTCTTCGTAAGCCCGCTTGGGCACCTCGCGCTTGTAAAGTTCCAGAGCGTCATTTGCAGCTTGCGGAGAGATACGCGCATAGCCTGATAGAAAAGCACCGCCAGCCGCCCATTGCTCAGAGGCGGGCCCGCGCAAGAAGCTGATGACCAGTTCCCGATCTTCTCCTTCTAGCTTTCCGCTTGCGACGCTACGTTCCAGAACGGCCTTGAGAACTGCCGTATCTCGACGAACTTGTTCGATCTGCTCCTCGGTTTGATATTCATCGTCCGCAGTACGCGTACTGGCCGGTGCCGCAGGCATTGCTTCCGGATTGGGGGCACAGCCAGCCCCCACCATGGTCGCCAATCCCAAAAGGATCATCAATCTTCTGACCTGCATCCTGTTCACTATAGCGAAAGATTCGCTACCCTCCGGCTTCACGGTGCCGAAATTTGGTCCCTCAAGACCTTGAAGTACTCGGGGGCCTCCACTTGATGCTTCTCCGTTACGTGCTTCTTGTAGAGGTCTTGAGCATCCTTTGAGTTGGTCGCACTAGTGCGAGCATAGGCCATCAGAATCGGCCCCGCTAACGACCACTCTTCGAGGGTCGAGCCGTTGAGCCGATCCACGACGAATTGCCGATCTTGAGCGCTGAGCGCCTTCGACTCGACGATTCGCTTGATGATTTGCTTCGATTCGGATTGCCAGCCCTTGAACTCAGGCGGGAGTTCGTCGATGGTCGGGGCCATCCGCTCAGACCGGTAGGCTTCACTTGAGGTCGCTGCACTCTGGCAGGATGTTAGGGCAACAGCGAACGCACAAAGTGCGCATGCGACGGAGACACTTAGTCTTCTTCTCACCTTTCTCCTATACAGACGGGCTTTACTGGCAGCGGTTGCCTTTCCGAGCTAGGGTGAAGCAGGTCTCTCGCCAGCCAGTTCCTCAAGTCGCTTCAACGTATGAGTAACGACCGGACTCTCTTCGTAAGCTCGCTTGGGCACTTCGCGCTTGAAAAGCTCCAGAGCGTCCTTTGCGTTTTGCGGTGAAACTCGAGCAAAGCTCACCAGGGTCGCTCCTCCCAGCTCCCACTGGTCACGTCCCGGCCCGCGTAGATAGCTGATAACTTGGTCTCGATCTTCTCCTTCCAGCTTGCCCTTTGCCACGGCTCGCTCCAAGGCAGCATTAAGCTTAACCGTATCCTCGCGCATTTGGGCAATCTGCTCATCCGTATGAACAGGCTCACCACTGCTGTTCTGTGCGGGCACGGTCGCGTTTGATTCGTGCTTGGGCGAACAACCCGTACTTGTCCAGGCTAGAAGGGCAAAAACGACCAAAGAAGCACTCAGCTTCATCTCCTTCCTATTGTAGCGGACGTTTTTGCCCCGTGGTCTCCGCCTCCATCGGCCCGGTGCCCCCAATTCCGGACCCCGAACTGCGTAGAATAGGAACGTGAGCGAGTTGATTCAGTTGGGTGCCCAGCGCCCCAAGGCCCCGGCCCCCGACCAACTGGAGTTACGTTTCTCGGACAAGGCCATCGCCGAACTGGACGCCCTGCGGACCCACTACCCCACCGAGAAGGCCTGCATCCTCCCGGCCCTGTGGATTGCCCAGCGCGAATACGACGGCTACCTTAGCCCCGCCGCCATCGCCGAAGTCGCTCACCGACTGAATCGCAGCTACGCCGAAGTCGAAGGCGTGGCCACCTTCTATTCCATGTACACCACGGCCCACGAACCCGGCCGCCACATGATTGAAGTGTGCACCTGCCTGAGCTGCCACATGTGCGGCGCTTATCGCATTGCCGATTACCTGGAAGCCAAGCTCGGCGTGAAACTGGGCGAAACCACCCCCGACGGCGTCTTCACCATCCACGAAGTGGAGTGCCTGGACGCCTGCGACCGCGCCCCGGTGCTGCAGGTCGGCGACCAGTACGTCGGCCCCGTAACCGAAGCCGACATTGACGCCTTGCTGGACCGACTCCGCAACGAGGACAGCTCCGCCGTCGTGCAACTCGCCGATAGCATTGTCCAAGTCCACCTCCGCGATACGGAGCGTGCTAAGTAACCATGGCCGAATACAAGCTCCTTCTCGAACACTCGCACGAACCGGAATTTCGCACCCTCCACGGCTACCTGGCCCGGGGTGGCTATGCCGCCCTCAACCGTGCCAAGGGCATGGAGCGCCAGGCCATCATTGACGAAATCAAGACCAGCGGCTTGCGTGGTCGCGGCGGGGCGGGCTTCCCCACCTGGATCAAGTGGAACGGCATTGAGAAAGAAAAGACGCGCCCGCACTATCTGATCTGCAACGCGGACGAAGGCGAGCCCGGCACCTTCAAAGACAAGCAATTGATGGAAACCACGCCCTTCTTGGTGATTGAAGGGATGACCATTGCCACGCTGGCCACCCAGGCCGATGCGGGCTACATCTACATCCGGGGCGAGTTTGTGGATGCAGCCAAGTCTCTCCGCGCGGCTATCGACGAAGCCTATGCCCACGGCTATCTCGGCCAAAACATCCTGGGCACGGGCCTCAATTTCGACCTCTACATTCACATGGGGGCGGGTAGCTACGAATGCGGCGAAGAAAGCGCCCTGATGAGCAGCCTGATGGGCGAGCGCGGCATGCCCCGCCTCAAGTTCCCGCACGCGCCCCTGCCGACGGTGGCCGGGGTGTGGGATCAGCCCACCATCATCAACAACGTGGAAACCTACGCCGCCGCCGTGCCGATCTTGGCCAAGGGCGGAGAATGGTACGTCACCCTGGGCGCCAACACCAAGAACAGCCGGGGCACCAAGATCTTTAGTGTCAGCGCCCACGTGAACAAGCCGGGCAACTACGAGATCGAGTTCGGCACCCCGCTCATGGAATTGCTGGACCTGGCCGGAGGCATGAAGGGCGGCGCCCTCAAGGCCTGTGTGCCGGGCGGATCGAGCGTGCCGATGCTGAACGCCGAGGACTGCCAAAACGCCATCCTTGCCTACGAAGAGCTATGGGAAACCGGCTCCATGGTGGGTAGCGGCGGTTGTATGTTCCTCAATGAGCACACCTGCATCGTTAGCTACACCTGGCGCACCGCCCAGTTCTACGCGATGGAGAGCTGCGGCAAGTGCACCCCGTGCCGAGAAGGCACCAAGTGGATGCTGCAGATTTTGGAACGCATCCTGCGCGGCAATGGCCAGCCCGGCGACATGGACCTGCTGATGGAAATCACCAAGCAGATTGATGGCCGCAGCTTCTGCGGACTGGGCGACGCCGCCGCTTGGCCGGTGGCCGGCGCGATCAAGAAGTTCCCCGAGGAGTTCGAGTACTTCATCAAGAACGGTCGCAGCATGGTGGATACGCCCGAAGCCCGCGCCATGGCCCCGCGCTGGGCGCAACGCGCCTTCTCCGCGGTCTGACCTTCGTTTCATCCTTCCCCCGTGCAAAAAAGTGCATCTGGGGGAAGGATCATCGTATCATAGGGCTCATGGGCCGCCGACAACTGCCTCTTATGCTCAGCCTCAGCGCACTGCCGCTGGCACTGGCCTTCGCCATCCCGAGTTCTTCGCAACCGCCGGTTGACCGCCAAACGGTAACCACCTTCAACGCCAACGTCAAGCCCATCCTCCAGCAAAGCTGCGTAGGCTGCCACCGCCAAGGCAACGCCAAGGGTGGCCTGGACCTGAGCACCTACGAGAGCACCATGAAGGGCGGCGTGACGCCTAAGCATGTGGTGGCCGGCAAGCCGGATGAGAGCGTGATGCTCCGCCGCATCAAGGGCCTGGATAACAAGCCGCGCATGCCCAAGGGCCAGGCTCCCCTCAGCGCTGCCAAGGAAAACACCATCCGCAAGTGGATCCAAGACGGAGCCAAGAAGGGCTAAACCGGCGCTGAGTCTATGAACTTCAAAGGTTGGAATCGGCACTTGCTGTGGCTGGTGGCGGCGGCCCCGTTTGTCAGCCAAACCTGGCTGCAGGCCGCGCCTGCCCCGGTGACTGCGGCGCGCGAGGAGATTCCGACCTTTGAAAAAGATGTGTTGCCCATTCTCAAGGGCCACTGCACCGCCTGCCACAACCCGGATACCAGCAGCGCCTTCCTCGACTTGACCACCTATGAGACCACGATGGAGGGCGGCCAGGCCGACAACAACGTGGTAGCCGGTGACCCCGAGGCCAGCAACCTTATGCGCCGCATCCTGGGCCATGGCGGCAAGCCGCAGATGCCCCTGGGCTTTGCCCCGCTGAGTCCGGAGAAGACCGAGACGATCCGCGCCTGGATCAAGGCCGGGGCCAAGCCGACCCCTGAGGGTGTGGACCTGCGACACTGGGCGTACATCTCTCCGCAGAAGCCGAGCGTTCCGGAAGGCGCCCACCCTATCGACTACTTTGTGGGCAAGAAGCTGGCCGAAAAAGGCCACTCTTTCTCACCGGAGGCCTCGCTCACCACGCTGATTCGGCGGCTATCGCTGGACCTCACCGGACTCCCTCCGACGCCCGAGGAAGTGGACGCCTTTCTGGCTGACACCCGACCCGATGCCTACGAGCGTGTGGTAGATCGTCTGCTGGCCTCGCCGCAATACGGCGAACGCCTGGCCCGCATGTGGCTGGACCTCGCCCGCTACGCCGACAGCAATGGCTACGAAAAGGACCTCGGCCGCCAGAACTGGGCGTGGCGCGATTATGTCATCAAGTCGTTCAACGCCGACAAGCCGTTTGACCAATTCACCACTGAGCAGATTGCCGGCGACCTGCTGGACGCGCCCACCCGGGAGCAACTGATTGCGACGGGTTTCCACCGCAATACTATGCTGAATGAGGAGGGTGGCACCGACCCGCAAGAGCAGCGCTGGCAAGTGCTGGTGGACCGGGCCGCTGTGACGGGCACCGTGTGGATGGCCAGCAGCACCGGGTGCGCCCAGTGCCACGATCACAAATTTGATCCGATTTCGCAGAAGGATTTCTACGAAACCCTGGCCTTTTGGGAGAGTGCGGACGAACCACTGCTCGCCCTGACCCCGGAAGAAGTGAGCCCCTACGTGGAGCGGATCAAGGAGCGCGAGGAGTTCTTGCTGTCTTCGCCCGAAAGCGATGCGCGCAAAGCGGCGCTCGAAAAGATTAAGAATGAGCAAGAATCGCTGGAGAAAGCGACCACCCTTGTTCTGCAGGAATCCAAAGAGCGCAAGCCCGAGACCCCCATCCGCGAGGGCGGGGTTTACCTGGCTCCGGGCGAGGTGGTCCCCGCCGGAGTGCCGGAAAACCTGGCCCCGTGGCAGCCAGAAATGCCTCTCAATCGCCTGGGACTGGCGCAGTGGCTCACCCACCGCGATAACCCCCTTACGGCCCGGGTTACGGTCAACCGAATTTGGGAATTGATCTTCGGCCTCGGCATCGTCAAGACGCCCGGCGACTTCGGCACCCAGTCCGAGGCTCCCTCCCACCCCGAACTCCTCGATTACCTCGCCGTAGATTTCCGGGACCAAGGCTGGAGCCTCAAAAAGCTGATCCGCACCATCGTGACCAGCCGCACCTACCGGCAATCCAGTGCGGTGACCGACGCCATGCGCGCCTGGGACCCCGACAACCGCTACCTCGGCCGCGCCCCGCGCTACCGCATGGAAGCCGAGATGATCCGCGATAACGCCCTCTTTGTGAGCGGTTTGCTGGACCTCTCGATGGGCGGACCGAGCGTGTTCCCCCCGCAGCCCGACGGCATTTGGGACAACCCCTACAGCGGCGACCAGTGGATCACCGACCCCACGAAGGATAAGAACCGGCGTGGACTCTATACGTTCTGGAAGCGCACGGCCCCGTACCCCAGCTTCCTCACCTTCGATGCCACCAGCCGCGAGGCGTGCACCGACGTGCGGGTGCGCACCAATACGCCCCTCCAGGCGCTGGTGCTGATGAACGACCCCGTTTATCTGGAAGCCGCCGCGGCCCTTGCCGCCCGGATGGACGGCAACAAGCCCGAGGAGCGTATCCAAGAGGGTTTCCGGCTCGTCCTTGCCCGCACGCCAAGCCCCGAAGAACTCGAAGTCCTCAAGAACTACCAAGCTCTGCAGGCCAAGGTCTTTGCCGCCGCCCAGCGCGAGGATGCCGAAGAAGCCTCGTGGCGCATGCTGGCCAGCCTTCTCCTCAACCTCGACGAGGCCATCACCCGCGAATAACGCCCCCAGGAACCCAAGACCGTGAACCAGAACGAACTCGACGAAATCATCTTGAAGGACATCACGCGGCGGCACTTCTTCCGCATGACGTCGTACGGCATCGGCACCTTGGCGCTGGGTTCCCTGCTCAATCCAGCGGCCCTGGCCGCCCCGCCGGTGGCCACCAATCCCTTCGCCGCGCGGGCGCCCCACTTTGCCCCCAAGGCCAAGCGCGTCATCTTCCTCTTCATGGCCGGGGCACCTTCTCAGCTCGACCTCTTTGACCCTAAACCCAAACTGAACGAGTACGACCGCCAGCCGATCCCGGAAGAGATCATCGAGGGCGAGCGTTTCGCCTTCATCAAGGGCACGCCGAAGCTTTTGGCCTCCCCGTATGAGTTCAAGCAGCACGGGCAAAGCGGCCACTGGATCAGCAGCCTGATGCCGCACACCGCCCGCGTGGCGGACGACCTGGCGTTCATCCACAGCGTTCAGACCGACCAGTTCAACCACGCCCCCGCGCAGATCTTTTTCAACACCGGTCACCAACTGCCGGGCCGCCCGAGCATCGGCTCGTGGCTGCTCTACGGTCTGGGCACGGAGAGCCAAGATCTCCCCGGTTTTGTGGTGTTGGTGAGCGGCCAGAACAACCCCGATGGCGGCAAATCTTGCTGGAGCAGCGGCTTCTTGCCCTCCCATTATCAGGGCGTGGAGTTCCGGAGCAAGGGCGACCCGGTGCTGTACGTCACTGACCCCGATGGGGTGGACCGCACCTCCCGCCGGCACATGCTGGACGCCCTGCGCGAGATGAACGCCCTGAAGCTGAGCGACCACGGCGACCCCGAAATTGCCACCCGCATTGCCAGCTACGAAATGGCGTTCCGCATGCAGGCCAGCGTGCCGGAACTCACCGACCTGAGCGACGAAACGCCGGAAACCCACGCCATGTATGGCACCGAACCCGGCGCGGTGAGCTTTGCCAACAACTGCCTGCTGGCGCGGCGCATGGCCGAGCGCGGCTGCCGTTTCATTCAGCTCTACCACTGGGGATGGGATAGCCACGGCACCAACCCCGGCGACGACATCATGACCAGCCTGCCCGAGCGCTGCCGGCAGGTGGACCAAGCCTGCGCGGCCCTGATTGCCGACCTGAAGCAGCGCGGCATGCTGGACGACACGCTGGTGATTTGGGGCGGCGAATTTGGCCGCACGCCCATGAATGAGGAGCGCGATGGCTCGACGTTCTTGGGCCGCGACCACCACCCGCGCGCGTTTACGATCTGGATGGCGGGGGGCGGCGTCAAGGCCGGACTCTCGCTGGGGCAAACCGACGAACTGGGCTACAACGTGGTGGAAGACCCTGTGCACGTGCACGATATCAATGCGACGATCTTGCACCTGATGGGCATGAACCACGAGCGGCTGACCTACAACCACCTGGGGCGCGAGTTCCGCTTGACCGACGTGCACGGCCAGGTGATCGAAAAACTCATCGGGTAGCCTTCGAGTCCTCTCGGCCGGGCCAACTTCTGCGATCTAATCCTCGCTCGTCTCGGAACTTGGAACACTATGCCCGAGACGCGAAGCGAACAACGCTGACATCGATTCGGGAGTCGGCATGGCATCTCTGGGTACATGCGATAGAGCGTTTCCCTGAAGTAGCGAAACGAAGCCATGCAAGAGAGACCACAGTTCGACTGCGCGCCGGATAAGCTCATGTTCATCGACAACAGGGTAGGCTGCCCGAGTGCCTTCCAGAAGGAGCGAGAAGGCATCGCGAGATGCCTCTTCAAACTCCAAGGCACCTTGAGCGATGAAATCGCATGGACCAAACATCAAGCGAACCATTTCCGGACTTCCCTGAGCGAATCGAATGTATGCGCGACTAAGACCTGGCACCGTCACACCCTCCTCTCGAATAATCTGGGCTAGCATTCGAAAACCCACGCTTGCCACGGCAGCCAAGAGCTCGTCCTTGTCAGAAAAATAGTGGTACGGGGCGTTATGACTCACGCCGCAACGCCTAGCGACCGCCCGGAGAGAGAGTAGCTGTTGCGTCTCAGACTCGAGCATTGCGACTGCCGTTGTTACGAGTTCCTCACGCAATGACCGGCCATCTGAGTTCATTTTGTCATGATGACATGATGACAGCAACAGTGACTTGACAATGTCCGGCTTGAGGTGCTATCTTCTTACTTGACAGTGTCAAGCACGAGAGAATTTAACGTCCAGGACAGATACCGCACCGCCGGATGGCTGATGCTTGCGCAGGTTGCGCTGATCGCCATCCCGTTCTTGACCATGAGTGGAGCCACCGGATGGCCAGCTACTACCGGAGACCCGGGCTCAAAAATGCTTCCGCTCGTATTGGAGAATCTTACTTCAATTCGTATAGGATATGGCGGCTATCTTGCATATTCACTCCTCTTCTTTTTCACTGGTTGTGCCGCGCTACGGGCAATTCGGGAGGAACCTGATTGGATTGGTCTTGGAGCAGTAGGCATCTCGACTCTTGCGCGATGTCTCGGCATTCTTCGCTGGCTTACTGCGGCACCATCTTTGGCGTACGCGTACTCCAACGCTGAAGATTCACAGCGAGCTCAAATTGCCGCCATTTTCGATGCCATCAATAGTTATGGCGGTGGAGTCGGCGAAGCTCTCGGCGTCAGCATCTTTGCGGCGATATGGGTTTACAGGATTGGAACTGCGGCCCGTCGTAACCCAATTGTGCCCGTTTTCCTCACTCGAATGACTTTCCTGTTGGCAGCTTTCATGTTGATTCCTGTCATCGAGCTATTCGGAATTGATCTTGGTCCGGTCCTCATACTGACAGGCACTCTGTTCCACTTTTGGCTCATTGCGTTCGGGATCCTGATGGTTCGTCGAGGGAAATCATCATGAAATGCGTCGACAGCTCGATGATCGCTCGAGCCTACGGCATCGCCGCGACACCAAAGCGTCATACCCTCGCAGACCACCTAACTTTCCTGGGTCATGCACAGGCGGCAAATGCCATTCCGCCGGCCGGTAGCCTGAGTGCCCCGGGTAAGCTATTGAAGCTGGAGGGCCTCTTTCCATGTGTCACCGCCATCCTGGTTGCGGGGGCCGCCGTCTTTAAACTCGCTCAGCAACCGACAAGGATGATCGGGCTGCAGGCGCTTGGTTACCCACCGACGCTCGTGTGGATCCTCGGTCCCGCGAAGCTCGACGCGGTCGCCGCGCTGTTGCACGAGCATGCGATCTGCGGCATCCAGTGCATCGTGGACGTCGCTACCAAGCACCGCCTGAAGAGGGTGCCATGAAGCTCGCCCTCTTCGGTGCAACCGGCCTCACGGGTGGACTCGTGCTCGCTCAGGCGCTTGAGCAAGGCCACGAGGTCACTGTGCTGGTTCGTGATCCGAGCCGAGTATCGCTTAGCCATCCGCGGCTTACCGTTCTTGGAGGAAGTCCCATAAAGCCGGACGATGTCGAGCGCTGCGTTAGCGCCGCTGAGGTCGTCATCCATTGCCTTGGCATCGGCGGCAGGGGCGACGGTAAGTCCACCACGCTCATATCTGACTCCGTTAATGTCGTCCTAAAGTCAATGATGAACCAAGGCGTTCCACGCATCGTGTGTATGTCGAATGTCGGGGCTGGCGGTAGCGGGACGTGGTTCGCGAACCGCATCGTGCTCCCGCTCTTCATCCGGTGGCTACTGCCGATCATTGAAGACAAGGACCGTATGGAGGCCGCGCTCCGTGCGAGCTCCGTCGAGTGGGTGTCCGTACGCTTGCCAAACATCGTGGAAGGCCCGGAGAAGCCGCTGCGAATCAGCAATGATGGCCGAGGCATCGGCCTATCGATCACCGCCTCGTCAACTGCTCGCTTTCTTCTGCAACAGGTCAGTTCGCCCGAGTGGATCCGCTCGGCCCCAAGCATCAGTAACTGAGGTTCACACATGAGAACCCCAGCACATCTCCGCCGAATCTCGACCCGCGTCGGCACCCTTGCGTTCGTCGATGAAGGTGCGGGGACGCCGGTCGTACTGTGGCCATCACTGTTCAGCGACCACCGCTTGTACGCGCCCCTGATGCCCATGCTTAGCAAAGATTGGCGTACGATCCGCATCGACGGCCCCGGCTTCGGTCAGAGCGATGCGCCACGCGGCGACGTACAGCCGGACGTCTATGCCGAGGCCGTAGTCGACCTGCTCGATGCGCTCGGCCTTGAACAGGTCTTCTTCGCCGGCTGCTCCTGGGGCGGCCAGATCGCCGCGCACATCGGAGTGAAGGCGCCGGACCGTGTGCGCGGCGTACTGATGATGAACGCGCCTCTCGGACCGAGCCTCGGCGGACATTCGTTCGAGGTGTGGGGAACGCTGTGGCTCGGTTCAACCAAGTTCTGGGGCGGCGGCGTCGCGCGCTCGATGTTCTCTCCCGCGTCGCGGCAGACGTATCCCGAGCGGTTCGAGGCCTTCGCCTCCGCGTTCACGAGCTTCGACAAGGCCGCGGCCGCTGTCACCGCGCGTACCGTGCTAACCCGATTCGCAGGGCTCGGCGAGGTGCTGCCACGTCTCGCGGTGCCAACCACGATCCTAGTTGGAGCCGAAGACCGGCTTTACCCAGTGGAGAGCATGCGTCCGTTCGCGGCGCTTGCGCCGAACTCGACTTTCCAGGTCGTCCCGTCTTGCGGACACCTGGCGCCACTCGAAGCGCCCGAAGCAGTCGTCGCGGCGCTCAAAGGACTAGCTGAAGGCATGGTACAAAGGGGAACAGCATGAGAGAGGTTGCGATCGCGAAGAATCGTGTTGCCATGCTAAAGACATTCGGCGGGGCCGAATCCATCGAGGTCCTCACTGTTGATATTCCTAATCCATCGCGAAATCAAGTGCTAATCCAGGTTGAGTCATCCAGCCTTGTCTTTACGGATCTTCTAATCCGCAGAAATATGTATCCGATGTTGCGAAAGAAGCCTCCCTTTGTGCTCGGATACTCCTTTGTGGGCCATGTAATTGCAGTAGGCTTGGGAGTCACCACCGTCCAGCCTGGTGAACGAGTCGCAGACCTCACTCAAACGGGTTCAAACGCTGACTATGTTCTCAGAAGTCCAGACACCTTGGTCCGAGTACCGAAAACTCTGGACGCTGCCGAAGCCGAAACTTTAGTCTTGAGCGGCATGACCGCGTATCAGGCCCTTACCCGTTATCGAACAATGGAGCGAGGTCAGAGGGTTCTTATCACAGGTGCAGCTGGAGCAGTAGGTCATCTTGCTGGGCAACTTTGCACAGAAATGGGGCTTACGTGGTACGGCACTTGCTCGATGCCACAACGCCCCGCCGTAGAGTCGTCAGGGGGAACGCCCATTGTCTACGATTCCCAGGAAGGTACTGCACAACTCGAACTTGAATCTAAAACTGGCTTTGACCTCATCCTTGATCTCTCTGGCGCAGACCCTCCAAGAACCTCACGACGTAGACTTAGGGAAGGTGGAGTCTTGGTGCTTCTAGGTATGCGAGCACTGTGGCATCGAGATGCGGCTGATCGGAATACCCATCTGCGAGACAAACTCTCCATTCTTAAGCACTTCTTCACAGGTATGCTACTTAAAGTTCGACAGCCACGCACAGTCGCAATCTATAGTATCGCAGATCGAAAACGCGAGAAACCAGGCGAATTCAGAGAGGATCTGTCCTCCCTTTATAGGATACTTGAAGCAGGCAAGTTAAAGCCAAAGATTGCCGAGAGAATTGAACTCGAGGAAATCCGCAGGGGGCATGAGAGGCTTGAACGTGAGAAACTTCAAGGGCGCCTTGTAATTGTTCATGCGAAGCAAAACTCGCAAGTACACGCACCGAGTCAAAATCATTAAATGACTACACATCCGAAATCAACTCACTTGTCAACTGATAACACTGGAAGTTCATTGCAAACAGTGTTTGCCGTTGTAACCGGAGCATCGCAAGGTATCGGACGAAGCATAGCACTTGAGTTCGCAAGGCGCGGCATCGTGCCCATCCTTATCGCACGTGACGAAAAAAACCTTGCCGCCGTCGCCAGCGAGATCCTCGATACATACAAGCTTGAACCTGTAACCATGAGTGCCGATTTGAGTGACCGTGCGTCGGTCAATCACTTGCTCGCGCAGTTTGAGGCTTTTCCGGGTCGCATAGAGTATGCAGTGAATAATGCTGGATTCGGCGACACCACACCGTTTATTGACTGCGACCCTTCCTCTCTTGACGAGATGATCGAACTCAACGTGCGCGCCGTTGTCAGGATTACTCACTTCTTTTCTAACCGATTCCGGTCACAGGGTTCGGGTCGGGTGATGAATGTATCTTCAACCGCAGCCTTTCAACCAACCCCCTATTTCGCCCTGTATGGCTCTTCAAAGTCAATGATCCTGAATCTCGATCAAGCAATCAATGAAGAACTTCTCGGGACGGGGGTTCATGTCTGTACCCTTTGTCCAGGCCCGACGGCAACGCCATTCCACGCCCGTGCCTCGTCCGATCGCTCGCTACTCTCAAGGATTACAATGTTGGACGCAGACAAGGTCGCCATAGCCGGAGTATCAGGCATGTTGCGTGGAAAGAGGCTCATCGTACCAGGCTTAACAAATCAGCTTCTTCGGCTATTGGTTCGGCTGTCACCAAGTGCCGTATTGCCAAAGGTTTCGGCAACCCTAATGCGGCCACGTGAATCCTAATCTCTTGATCGTACTGAGCATCGGCTTGACCCTTCATTGCGCGCCCCACGTCGAACCGACCAACACCCACCTGGGGCGCGACTTCCGCCTGCCCGACGTGCACGGCCAGGTGATCGAAAAACTCATCGGGTAGCCTTCGGGTCCGTTCCCGGCCGTAGCTCAGTGGATAGAGCGCTTCCCTCCGGAGGAAGAAGTCGGAGGTTCGAGTCCTCTCGGCCGGGCCACATTTCAGGTTCAAATCCGCAGTTTTACTTCGTTGCCCTGACTTCTTGTACCCCGGGCGTACCCCACAAACGCTGAGCTTCAAGGCCGATCGAAGCCTCCCATTTTGTAAGCCAATCCCGTATATTTACCGGGGTGGGGTGGACGTAGAGGTCTCCAATTTCGTGAGTCACGGATTGCCCCATGATGGCCATGCGGACCGACCGAGGCATTCCCAGGAGCTCGGCCCCCGTTGCAAAGGCGTGGCGAAGGCCGTGCTGAGCCGCGTAGGGCACGTCTGAGGCGGCGTAAAGCGGTCTGAGGTCTCTTGTGATGTTATCGCGCAGAAATCCTCCCTGAGAGTTCGCACAGAGGTACCTCGACTGTTTGCTGGCATATTCGTGGAGTACCTCGCTAATGGCCGGGGACAGGGCTAGAGTGCGGTGTGCTGCCTTGGTCTTGGTGCCGGGCACCAACAGCGTATCTTCGCCGAGCATGTCGAGGGTGATCGCGCGGGCTTCGCTGGATCGCATCCCCAAAACGAACTCGCAGAAAAGCAGCGGGCCAAGGTAGTGATCTCGGTGGTCGAGCCACAGCCGCATGGCTTCTTCGGCGGTCGGAACGATCTCCTTGCGAGTCGCCGCAGGTGCCTTGATCTCGCGAGTGTAATCGTAGGGTGTCGTTCCGGTTCGCGCCCAGAGCCCACACGCCCTCACCAGAAACTTTCGAATCGTTCGCCGGGGGTGTGCAATCGCAGAGAGTTTGGATGGCCCAGGCCGCTTGTTCTCTGGTCGAGGGTGAACTGTCGGCATAAAGCTCGCTCAACTCACTCGCGAACCAAATGATTACCAGGCGGCTACGTCGAGCTTGACCTTCGGCCTCTCGAACTGCGAGGTGGGGCTTCAACCGGAGGATGGCATTCTCGACGGCCATCTCCCACGTTTCTCCGTAGCAGGAGCTCCGCTTCTTTTCGAATGTCCAGCGGGCTTCGATCTTCCCCTTGGCGTGAACTCTCCCCGTGATCCGGATCCCTCTGTAGTTGCGTTCCATTGGTGCAGTTTTGTTCAGTCTTTAGTTGATGAATCAATCCCTCTAAATCGGACACCGCGACTGTTCCGAGATAAGGAAGCGTCTTGAGCTTGCCCGCGTCGATGAGCCCCTGAAGAGCCTCCTTGGACACCCCCAGTATGGTTGCCGCGTTCGATACGGATACCGCCAGTCGTGGAAGGGGCTGGGAAGACATCAGGCGAACTCCAATCCCATGATGTAGTCGGTGAAGGTGCCGATTCCCGCACTTTCTTGGACGAGTCGCCTACCAAAACTCTCCAAAGACCGAGCTCGCAGATTCTGAATGCGGCCTTCAGAGGAGATGGATGTGATGCCCAGCTGACCGATGGGTTCGCTTGGAAAGAGGTTCCGAAGGCGGAGCACTCCGAGATTGGGCTCACTTCTCAGTGCGACGGAAATGCCGTACGTCGCTCTCGCACAAGACCCGTCATCCACCGTTGCGCTGATGCCACTCCACCCGAAAATGGCTGCAAAAAGTCGATCCCGCTTCACATTCAGTCGTTACCTGCGTCGACCTGCCAATGTCAATTGCTGGAGGACTTTTTTCAGCGATTTAAGCAAATGTCAGGACTACGAGACGTTCACCAGAGCGAAAGTGACGGGTGCCTCCTTGCGGACGATTTGACCCGTCACCAGGATGTGCCAGGTTCAATTGAACTAACCCGATCGAGCAATAGTGACGGGTGTGACGGGTGTGACGGTTTTTTCCGATATCCGCGCCACATGTGCATGTAGGCGCATGTGCCTGTCTGTGCGTATGTGCGTTACGCGTAACTCTATTTAACCCGTCACACCCGTCACACCCGTCACAACAGGTTCAATTCCAATGAAAACTCAGGGACTTAACCCGTCACTAACCCGTCACACCCGACACGAATGCTTCGCATAGGTAGGCATGGCCCCTCACAGCAGGGCGAGCTGCACGGCCCCTATCGGATTTCAAAGGTGCTTGACCAATCCGCCCCAAGTCAAGCCGATCCGTCTACTCGCCAGGGTCCACCCCTTTGTGGCCTGCAACAGTGTTCAGCAGCAACTTTTTGTGGCTTACGGGTACTGAGCAAAGACATCGCTCCTCTTTCAGCAAATTTGGCACTGCCCTTCCGGGTCCACCAGATGAAGCCTGCATCCACGCAAGTCAAGTTCGCGAATTGCACGTTACTGTGCAAGACTGACGCTTGCACTGACGATCGAGATTTGACTGCAAAAACGTGCAATATAAGCCAATTCCGACTGAAAGCTGAAGCCGCTTTGTGAGTCCCTTAGCCAGTGTCGGCCCTGGCCAAGCCCATCGCTGCTCAGACTCGGCCCGCTTTGCTTCTCAATCGGCTTCCTGAGCGTCTGCGTGTACCTTGGTGAGGCTCGAATAGCCTTTCGCTAGTGATCGTCGCCCAATGAGGACTGAACGACGACTCCCGCGCCCATCCGTGTAGGGTTCGGACCAGTCAAATGTAGGCTGGCCGGGCCGCGAGTGCAGTCAGCAGTGCTCCTTCCACCCCAATTCGCATGAGTTCAATTGAACCTGACTGAAATGAACTTCTGTGTAGGGTGTGAAGAAAGTGTAGGCAAATTAACATATCCACGTCACATGTGTATGCGCACATACACATGTGCGTATGTGCGCGCTACGCGTAATAGTAGAAAAACCCTACACACCATGCACTCCCTACACTTTAGCCTCAAAATTTGGGATTCAAGAGCTTTTCCTGCCTACACGAACCCTACACCACACCTACACTCTGTTCTGCTCAAGCGCGACCATCTCCGACTAGAAATGGTCTAGTCAATTTTGGCGGTCAATGTTTCCTCAAGTTCAGTAGGGCTGCTTGCCATCGACCGCCTTCCAGTCAAGCTGCGACTTCCCCAGCCTGATGCACACCTTCAGCCTCTCCAGCAAAAGGCAATCCCTGTAACCTCGCTTTTGCCTTCGCCTTGGTCGCCACACACATCCATCAAGGATGTTCCTCTCCTAAATGGCAATTTCAACTATGTCATCCACTTTGCTTAGAAAATATTCATCTTGAATCAAATGCGATAAAACGGATGTTTCCAAGCAACGGTTGATGAACCTTGAACCAAGATCTCTCGGCTCTCTCTACTCAGCAACGGCTTTGATAAGTGCATCTCGCACATCAGTATAGAACTGAATGTCGATTTTAGCTGCCTGCTCATCCGGCAGCTCGAATAGCTGCCTGCGTGCTGAAATAGGAAGGAGCAAAATCGCAGCTTGCTTTTCGATCGCAAGTTCTGCAACGCTTACTGGATTGTGAACTGGATCGATTGTGCCTCCCAAGTTGAGTGACCCAACAGAAATAAGACCTCCCTTAAGGCTCTTTTCAAGCAATGCGCTACATAGAGCTAAGAGAGTCGGCAATCCTATACCAGCACCACTCCTTGCCGCATCAAAGGCCCTCAACTGAATTGAAAACTCGTGATGACGGGGGTCACGATCGCCAACGAGTGTCTTGCTGCCAGTGTAGAGATTCTGCTCAGCAAATCGCACGCTTTCTCGGAAAGATGGTGGAACAGGATGATTGAGAATCTTTGCCCCAGAACCTGGCCCAGTGTTAGCTTCAATGCGAAACAGTCCTGGGTGTTCATCAGTCGTGCCGGGCGTTATTGCCCAAACCTGCCCTGGAGGGAGGGGGTCCCCGCCTATACTGTCATCTCTTGCGATCTCTGGAGTTGAAACAAACTGCTCGACACCCTCGAGCCCAAGAGTATAGCTGAACTGTGTATTACGAAATTCGGCGGCACCGATACGCTTTTGCTGTTCCTTAACACGCCTACGACATTCAAGTGCGAGACGCAGCGCCCATTCAAGCTCTTCATCAGTTATCGGAGCTTCTGGATCTGGCTGAATGAGTTTTAGCAGCCCGCTAACAGTCTTGGTGACTGCTGTTGTATCTCGGCCGCTGAGTGCCCCTCCAAGATGAACACGCCCTAGCAGCACTGAGGCCCTACTTTGCCTCCGAAGCGAGGTCCAGCACTCCGAGAGGAAGTCGCTCACGAGCCCAAAATGATCGCTGAAATACTTCTTGTCGAGTTTTGGAATGTCCCAACCCGGGAGATAGCAATGGATCCGGTCCATGAATGCCGTGTCGTTTCGCATTTCTGGAGGAAGGGGGCCAAACAGATGTCCGACTCGCTGCTGAGTTGCAACGTCAACGTCGAAGTTGCCGACCATGACGACTGAGCCTTCGGCCCGGATGCTTTCTTTGCCTCGGCTGAACTCTCCAGACTCCATGTAGCCCTTCATAATGTTCACACCGTCCTTCTGGTCGAACGAAATCCCCGAAATTTCGTCGAAGCACACAACGTCGAACTGGCACACGAGTCCGCGTTGGCCCGATGCGTTGTTCACAAACATTCGTGCAACGGTCGCCTTTCCCCCTGAAACAAGGTGCGAATAGGGCGAAACCTGCTGGAAGAGATGGCTCTTTCCCGTACCTCTAGGACCAAGTTCGATAAGGTTGAAGTTTCTCTCGACAAAGGGCACCATGCGGAGCAGGCTAACATCCTGCTGCCGCTCGGTCATGGCCCCGGGTTCAAGACCAGTACTTCGAAGGAGAAACTGCTTCCACTCGGTAGTGTTAAAGTGCTTTCGCCCCTCAATGAGGGTCTCGATCACATTGAGCTTTGAGAGTTGAATCGCTCGAAGGCTATCGATGCCGAATGGCAGCCCGTTCTTCTCCTGAGCAATTGCCGCATCATATCTAAGCTCAACTTCGGCATAGAATCCTCCGGTGAGCATACGCTCATGTTCACGAACCAATTCAGCAGGGATTCGAACGCTCCGGAGTCTCAAGCTAGGGAGTTCCGCAAGATAGCTGTCCGTCGCTGCATCAAGCCGGGCGCTAACAAGGTCGATGATCCTTACAGAGCCCTCCTCCTTCGCCCGCATTTGAAACAGTTGCTCTTCGCCCGCTCGAACGGCCCTCTTCCCAAGTTGCGACTCAACGATCTGAAGCCCTTCTTGGATCTCCGATTCATCGATAGTGGCGCAGTACTTTCCTAGAAGAAACTCGACCACGTAGGTCGGCACGGGGTACTGCTGCTTAAACCTCCTCACGAGGTCCTTGCGAACTGTATAGCCTTCGAAGGCCTGTGCCGCGAGGATGTCGATCTGGTCCATTTCGCTCATTCGATTCCGCCAATTGTAGTCGGTGTCTTGGCCACGACTCGGCCGGCCTCGTCGAGGAGTACTACGACGGCGGCAAGTCCTTCATGGTCGTCGCTCACAAGAAGGGTTGCTTGTCCGTCCACATCCAGGCCTTTGAGCTCAAAGGCAACAGACGCATTCGACTCAGCAGGCCTGGTTCTCAGGTCCGCTTTCAGGCCAGAACCACCCGTCGCTTTGATCTTGCAGCGAAGCCCGACCCACCCCACGGATTCAATGACAGCCGTCATGGCTTCAACCCTGCTGGAAACAGTGAGAATGGGAATGACGCACTCTTGGACACTGAGGCCACCATGGGAATACTCGGTACCCGCACGGAAGCAAGAAATCCCTGGGGGTATTGCAATGGCCACACTCGGGTTGTAATGCCAGGGCACTGTGTGGAGGTCCGTTGTCGCGGTCTCCTTGAGAGCTGCGCATCGCCCCCAGCGGGACTCCGTAAGGTAGGCGGGAAGCTCTTCCTTCGGCAGGCCTCCAGGCATCCAAAGCCAACCGTGGTCGGTAACAACTCGAACCGTCTTCCACCCCGCATCGAGCAGAGCCCGGATTCGCTCGCCGAGCATCTTGACTTCTTCTGGAATTCGCTTGGCAAGACGTGCTCCTTCATCGTGCCCCAGTCGGTCAAGGGCACCAGCTTCCGTCCATCCAGTTCCTTGCGGGTCACCCGCATTATTGATTCCGAGGACTTGAATTCCCTTCGCACCAAGGAGATTTCGGAACCCATCCATTTGAAGCGCCTTGCCTGTTGAAGAAATATTAGGCCGAAACTCGACTCCGGAATCGGTACCAGTGAGCTGGTCGCTTATGGGCGAGACGGCCGGCTTGGCCGTCGGTGTGACGCTCGGCAATCCAGACACACGGTGCTTGAGCTCGACGGTCTCGCCGTTGCGACTCAATTCCTCCTCCAACATCTTGGCAACATCGAACCTGAGTCCATCGGCAAAGAGTAAGCACTCGCCTGGCGATGGGTCAGGGACCTGGCTCCACAGAGTATTCAGAGGACTCCTCTGGCATAGTGTCGAGAAGACTTCGCCCGCACTTTGAAGCCACGGGAGATAGATGGTCCGGAGAAGCTCTCCAATGATCTTAGCGTCGCTCGAATCAACGGCCGCATAGGCTTTCCAAGCTGCCTGGTCTGCTTCCCACCCGTGCTTGGTGTAGCGGAGAATTAACTCCTCGACCGAAGTGGCTCCGAGCGCGCTGCCGGTCGACTGGGCGCACTTCGCGAGATGCTCCAGACACGATGCTAGAGGAGACTCTCCGAGTTCGCACCAGACCCAATTTCGCCTTCCGCCGTGCTCAGCTTCCAGTTCAAGGACTCTCTTCCGCGCGGCGGCGGGGTCCTTCTTTGCGGCTTTGGCAAGCTCTGCCCGCAAGCTCGATTCAGCGTCAGCGTTCAGCTTTGGATAGCCTTCTTCCCTTGGCTTGAAGAGCCCCTCTCCGATGGGCGGAACGACCCCTCGAAGTAGCTGCACGGTGCAGGGATATCGATGCGGTGCATGGGCGAATCGCGACCAAACGGCCGCCCATTCTCCGCTTGCCTGGGCAAGGAGTTCTGCTGCGCTAAGTTCACCTTCTGATTGAGGATCAAGGTTGTATTGCGCCTTGCATGCGGCTCGGAAGGCATCCCAGTCGTCTCCCTTCTCCGAGGGATTCTCCATCCATTCGAGGATAGCGGTCGGCCAATCCGAACCAAGGTTGCGAACCTTCACCGAGTCCAGCCTTCCGAGTGCTTTGAGCTCACTGATATCGGACTCCAACAATCGAGGAAGGCGCTCTTGGAGAGCAGCCTTGGTGGCGTCATCGGCAGCAACATCAAGCCCAAGACTGCTCAATAAAGCGGCGGGTGTCCAGTCCTTACCGTTCGGGTGAGCCCACAAAATTCCGCGATATTGTAGTTCGACGAGCGGTTGTATGGATCGCGGTGCCTCCTCAGCATTCCGCAGATCGCTTCGTCCGACGCCCGGCAGGTAGATCACGGATGTCCCCCCAGAGCCTCCATCAAGCACCCCGGCCAACATGCACCGAATCCAAATTGCCGGACCCGTTCTCGAACTTGGGTTGTACGCTCCATAGGAGATCAGTGACGGTATGTTGCCTTGCAGTTTGGGGGCAATTGAGCTCCACAGCCCTTCCTTGTCTGTCCAAAGAACAGTGACCGGCGCAAGCTCCTCGCCACCATGCTTCTCTAGAGATTGGAGTAGCGATTCAACGAGTTTCTCTCGAACGGTCAACGCCTGCCCTCCCGCGCCTTCCGCTTCTGCTCCAAGGTGAAATGGAGATCGTTGTGGCGCTCGACAGTCCCGCTGACATTGGGCTTCGGGTCTTTGCCGCGGTCCTTAGTCCATTTGACATTCACCTTGGCCCGCAAGACTCCCGCTTCCACGAACGGCCGAATGTTCATACGGACACCGTCATTGAGATCCGGCTCCCAGCCCATCGGCTGCTCGGCGAGGCTCTTCCAACGCACGAAGATGTCGTAAGGCTCCTCGCCCGTGCGGATGAGTTCAAGCTTCTTTTGCAGCTCCTGGGCGGCAATCAGGCGCGCGTCGGCGGTGCGGTCACCGGAGTCGGACTCAGCCTTCTGTCGCTCAATCCACTCGCCCAGGTACACGTGGGTGAGGCGGTCGAGGGTGCGGCTGTCCAACTTGTGGTAGTTCACGATGGCGTGGAAACCGTCCTTGCGGCCATCCCAGATGTGCCAGAGAAACGGTCGTTGATGGAACAACTTGCAATGGCTCTCAAAGAACTTGTCGCGTAGCCACTCTTCCAGACTCAGGCCCGGGCAGCCGGCTTGGGCCAGCAGACGGGGCAGGGTGGTCTCGTCCCAGACCCGGGGCTCGGTAACTTCGGGGGCACCTTTGGCCCGTGCGGGGGCGGGGGTTTTGTATGCGGCTTGAAGAAGCGCACGGAGTCGGTTGGCGACGCCTTCTTGGTTCACCAGTGGGGCGAGGGTGACGATGCCGTCGGCATCGAGATAAGCGTCGAGCCCATCTTCGATCTGATCCGGCCAGGCGTAGCCGAGGAGTCGAGCCATGCCTACGTGAAGCGGATTCGTGGTGCTGGGGATGTCACCGCGGAAGAGCCACTGGGCGGGGTCGTCGCTGTGCGGCTCGGGAAGACCGTCGGGATACCGCTCCGCCGCCACTTTTTGCCAGTGCTCCAGGTCGAAGGGGACTTTGACGAGGGTGGCGTTGGTGACGTTGAGCTTCTGGTCGATGGCGCGGACGGCTTTGTTGAACTCGGGGGAGGAGCAGAAGCACCAAATTGCGGGAAGATGCGCGGGGTCTTTGGGGGAAAGCACAGCACAATTCGTATCGAAAGCGTCGCCAAGATACAATCCAACCGGCAGGTCGTGCATCTGGCGAACGACCACTCCTCCCTTGTCCCAAGCTTCCATCCCCCGCATGTAGGCAACGCCAAGTTTGAATGCTTCAATCAAGCCTGTGGACCACCAAAGAACAAGCTCTCGACCGCGGAACGCCCCGCTACCATCCGGTGCGCTTTGCCAATAGCGGAACTCGCTTCGATTTGAGACCTCCCAGAAGTAGCGCCCATACCTTGGGAAGTCCGCTGGGGAAACACCTTGCAGCCCCGATGCAAATCGTTCTAGGAGGGCACTTGAAGAACTTGGGCTCAATGCAATCCGCCCGTCTGGATTCCCCAACTGCGCAAGTTGGTTCAGCAGCATCGCCCGGCTCATAGAGAGGTCCTCCAAGCTTTGCGAGGTTGGAGAAACTCGTCCCACAGACTTAAGTTGACAATAGCTGCTTCAATATCATGCTCGTGAATTCGAAGGATGGATGAGAAGCTATCTATTGCTGCTCCCCAGTCGGGTTGAAGGATTCCGTCGATGCAAAGGAGGGTAAAGAAACCCTTCGCTCCACCGTTGCTGGGAGGGTGATGAGCTAAGGTGCCCTCGAATTGCCGTATTAGCCCCCAATAGTAGGTTCCAGTTTCCATCTGATCGACGATATTCTCAACACCGTCGACATCCTCAAGTCCATGTGCTCCTTCTGGGTCTTTAAGTTCGCATACGAAGTGCCCAGACGGCTCGTCCCAAGCCCAATCAGCACCTGGCTCCCCCTTTGGCCACGGCTTTTGGGTCTGAACGCAATAAATTACGGTTGCTGCCGGGATCTCTACATTTACTTCACCGTCTCTGAAGGAGTTGTTTGTAAAGCTATTCACGCTTCAGAGCCTCCTTGACAGAGAGACGGAAGATCCGCTCGTGCTCGACTAGAATTGGGTTCGGCTTGATGTCAACGAATCGCTCGCATGGATTGACCTTAACCCCATCCTTCGTGCGGTCAAGAGCAAAGATGCGGTAACCCCGCTGACTTGCCTTAGTCACGTGTTCTAGCTCGCGAAGAAACGCATAGGAATGGGTGGCGACATGTATTTGAGTCCCGGTTTCTGCAAGCTTCGACAGAATCTCTGCGAGCATTGGAAGCATCTCCGGGTTAAGGTTAGCTTCTGGTTCGTCCCAATAGAGAACACTTCCGGTTGTCAGGCTGCCGTTCCGGATTAGAATCCAAAGGAGACCCAACTTCCTCCAGCCTTCCGCAACGAGTGGGAACTCGATTTTGCCTGCCGAGTCCTTAAGATAGAATCGCCCAGATTTGCTTCGGATAACTGTTCCCGTCATCTGCTTGCGAAGGGATTCAAGGAGCGCGTCTTGCTCCGGAGGAATCGGTCCTTTTTGCACGTTCGGGTTCGCGTGTGTCAGCAGGTCTCGATATGTGACATCAAAGTCCAACCATCTCTCTCCATCGCTGTTGAGCGTGTCATACGCTTCGATGAAGTTGACAGAGTGGCCAAGGATGTCTTTTGCCGGAATAAGAATCGGAGCGTGCTTGAGCTTCCAGGCTTGGTCACAGTGAACTTGCTTGTCCTTCGTTGAAAAGTGGATTGAAACAGGCTTCCTGTTCCATGTAGCAAGAATGTCGCAAGCGTTGCGGCCTCGCTGGCGACGGACTAGCCGACCGAGCGCATCAGGCTTGAAGACAGACATTAACGTGACGTCGAGTGCCTCACGACTTGAAGGGTCACGTCCGAGCACTTGGTTTTTCTGCAATGAGTACAGAATCTTCAAGATGTGGGTCTTACCGCTACCATTCGCGCCTGCATAGACATTGATGCCCTTAACGAAATCGAACTCGGCGTGAGCGAAGCTAGTAAAGTTGTCAAGTTGAAGCCTTTCAAACATTGAGAGAAGTCTCCTCGCATCCCTGTGAGGGAGCATGCATAGCTTTTGCTTCACGCAAGAGGGCAGCCTTGCCGGCGGCTGCCCGGGGAGCTGAAGCGTCGAGGCCGAAGAAGGCGTCGTCCTTCGTTGGGGTGCGGTTGGAGAAGTTTGGCTCTACTGCCCGAATCATTCTGCTGCCACCTCATCGGGCAGAGATGCTGTTCTAATCAACTCGGCTTTTATCTCCCACTTTCGTTCTGAAGAAACATCGGTCGCCCAGAGCTGTGTCTCCGTCGTAGGCAGTCCATTCGCAAAGCAGATCAGAGCGGTGTTGAAGTCCCACATTGGGGTGGAGAAGGACTGTGGCCCCATCCTAACAAGCGCAAGCCAACGCTGCTCCTTCAGGAGCTTCTGGCGAAACTTCTTGTCGCTGCCGAGGAACAGCCAGTTTTGCGGGCAAACGACACCGTACTCTCCCTCGGGCATCGCGAACGCGCGTAGCCGCTCGATGAAGCATGTCGCGAGGTCTTTTTTCGCCTCAGGATGATTCTCTCGACAGAAATCCTTGAGATCATCTCCAGCTTTGCTGACGGCTAGGAATGGCGGATTGGTCACCGCAAACCAGTACCGGTCGCTTAGCATTTGGGCCGCTTTGGCGACGCCTTGAGCGCGGACCCCCGCGTGATACTCTTCGCGCGTGTTTTCTCCATCGAGTGCCGTGGTCAACAGGCCCTCGATCGCGTTCCATCGGATCTGAGTCGCGAGGTCAAGTTGCTTCTGACGTTCAGAATCGGGCATCTCATCGAGCGTGAACTGCCGTGAATGGTCCGGACCTTTGACTTCAAACATCCCCGAGGGATGAATCAGGCTCCCGAGATCGGCGGCCTTGGAGAATGTATTGAACAGCAAGGACATCCCGGCCGTAAGGACAGAGTCCCCTTGGGCAAGCTTCTCCCATTGGCTCCGGCTACCTTTAAGAGAGAGACCGCTGCAGGCGATTTGAATCTCCGGCAGGGGCCGGTATCCACCATGCCGCCATGCGGCAAAGGCGACGTTGAACGCAGCGATCTGAGTGCATCGCGGGTCGAGTTCCAGCCCACGAATGTTGTTCTGGATAACAGCGTCGCTCGCCTTAGCAAGGCTGAATCCTTGCTCGCAGTACATTGATTGGAAGAGGAGGAACGCTTCCACCAAGAAATGCCCGCTCCCACAGCAGGGGTCCATGAATGTGACCTCTTCGATCTCATTCGGGAATGCAGAAAAGTCGTGAGGGATCTCGGCCTTGAAGAAATCCCAATCCTTCTTGAGTTGGGTTTGTGGATTCCGGGACACCCACCAGGCACCGATGGTGTTCTCCAGCAGAAACCGAACCATGTACTGCTCAGTGAAGAGCTGAGTGACCGCACTGATGTCGCTTCCCTCGACGGCTTCTTCGGCCTTGTTGACCTGCTCCTTCCTTTCCTTCTGCCAGAACTGATATGTCCATCCGAGGCTGTCGTCGGCCTTGAAGACAGCTTCGGGGATCCCTTTGACGAGCGTCTCCAGGGCAATCCTATCTTCTGGTGCGAGCTTGACCCGTAGGACCGCGTCGTCCGGGCGGAACACGGCCGGCAGCATCTGCGCGGCGTATCTCGCGGCGAGGTCATAAGCATCTGAGGCTCCGAACTGCTCCTGTAACTCGGCGTCGTCGCAATCTTCTAGGCTGACGGCAACTCCGGCGGTGGGGTGGATGAGAAGCTCATTCTCGGCGAGAAAGCGGGCGAAGAGAATTCGATGCCAATGCTCGTAAGCGCACTGCTCGACGAGAGCCTGATAGTTCGCTAGTTGTGACTTCTGAGCCTCTAGCTCTCGTCTGAAGGTGCGCTCTTCGGGCGACAGAGTGGAAGGAGGCTCATGCTGGTGCATCCCTAGCCGCCTGAGCGCCTTATCTGCGGCATTTTCGGCTGTCGTGCGGGCACTCACGACCGTTCGCTCTAGTTGCCTTCGGAGAGTCGAATCAAGGGCTGCCATTGTTTAGGACACCTGCACCGGAGTCTCTGCGACCTTGGCCAAAAGCTCTTGGCGAACTTCATCGACGTACTGCTCGACTTCTGCGCTTGTGCGAAGTAGCCTTCTTGGAATCGGGTAGCTGACGCTCGTCGGCTCAAGGAGCTTGGCCGCCATTCGCTCTGCATGACGGAATCGGGCTGGGAGCGCATCGAGTTCCGCTTCCCATACATCCAGCCCTTTTGCTTTGAGGGATTCCACTAGTTCGGCGTTCTTTCCAACTGCCGGTGCTGTCGTCCCCCGGAGTTTGGCGTCCCGGACGATTCCTTTCCACTGGTCGTCGGAGAGTTGCTTCCAAGCATCCGAGGATTGCAGCGCCGCCATCTCCGCTTCGAAGAGCTCTGAGTACCGACCTGATACGCTTTGGAGGGCGTCTCGAAGTTCGGTGCTAACGGCCTCGACAAGTGGCTTGACTGGGTCGGGGTCATGCAGCAGCTGCCTTCCCGTTCTGACGGCTTCGGCTTGCTCTTTGAAGGCTTCGAACGTCTCCAGTTTGCTTGCAAGCCCGAGGAGTTCCTTGAGGTTCTCCCAACCTGGCCTTCGGTCTTCAATGAGCTTCCTCAGGCGTTTCCACTCCTCGAAGAGCTTGACGAGTTCCTCTCGTCGTTCGAAGAGCGCGACAAGCTGCTCATTGCCCGAGAATTCAGAAATGAGCTGAAGTTCGGAGATATTCGGTCGCTCTGGGGCGGGCGCCTCCCCTCCGGCCGATGACGCCAAGTCCATCGCCTTTTGAAGGAACAGCGGCCCTGCGCCTGTCTCCTCGCCGGTCTTGCAAGGGACTTCCAGACTCTGGAACAGCTTGCGAAGCTCGATGCGCTGGGTCGCGGTGAGCTGGAACTTTTCAACTCGGAACTCGGCGTCTCCGATGGTCTTCTGGTCGAGTTCGGTCGCCTTAACATACTTGGACTGCCTAACACCAAGCACAGCGCCCGCGGCCAGAAGGGAAAGGAGTGCTCCGTCGATTGCGTCCTGGGGCCAGCCGTAGGGTTTTCCTGAAAACCAATTCCGAACTTCCGAACCTCTCTTGCCCGGACCAAGATGCTCAAGGACGGCCTTGCAGACGGGATGTTCAGTCGCCGCACCTGTGAACCCGATGGCCTCAAGAGGGTCTCCAGAACCGTTTCTTGCCCGCTGCACAACCAAGTGCCACTTGGGGTCATCGGATTGCCCGAACTTCGGGAACATACGCGTGGCCGCGGAGTCGCATGCAGACTGAAGCTTTGCTCTGAGAGTCAGTGGCTCGTCTACTTCGTAACCTCCTCCCAGAAGCACATGCGACTGCTCTAATGCTTCAGAAACCAGCCGCTTGAGTTCCTGCTCGAAACCAATCTTCAGTTGATCAATCGAGGCTCGCGCCTGCCGGCCCTCTTCTGTGTTCGGAAATCCCTTGGCTGCTAGGGTCTCCGCCGCCGCTTCGAAATTGGCAATTGCATTGTTGAGGTCGTCCGTCGCTGCCGGAATGAAGACATAGACCGTAGCGTCATCGAGTCCAGCTCGGCTTGCATCATCGCGAACGACCTTTTCAGTGACCGTCCAGCCGTCGCGAACCCAGAGCGGTATCTGCCCACCATCTGTAGGCGGTCGGTCTTGGCCCGTGTGGGGATTGACCTTGCGCTTCTCCTTGGTTTGACCTTGGAAGATGCTGACCGTCTTTAGCTCCGAATCTAGACTTGTCTGGACATTCTTTGAACGAACCTCCGCGATTCGCGCTTTGTCGGCAGTAATCTTGCGTTTCCGGTTCTCGAAGTCGCTCGCCCATTCGGATCCCTCTCGCGTTTGAATGCGGTACTCCCCGTCGACAATCATGAGGTCACCGGACACAGCAAGTTCCTTGAGCGCATCGGGCACAACCCGTCTCAGTTCTGCCCCTCCTTCTTGGAGGTTTTCGACAAGGAGGTCAGCAAGCATCTCTGGAGTGGCACGAACACCGATGTCGCCCGCCCCTTCTTTCGGAAGTTTGCCAATGAGATAGATGAGGGCACAAAGACGAGTCTTCAGTTTCCCGTTCTTCGGGTCGTTCTTGGCCTGGCGTTCGATGGTGTCCCGTTCTTCGAACATGAGTGCCCCCGTCTGCTGGAGGGAGTCCTTCATTTGGTCGAAGAGGATGTCGGCTGGCACGACGTTTCCGAGTTCTTTCTCCGCAACTCCCCGAACTGCTTCGTCAACGATTCGAAGCTGCGCCCGCAGCATTGAGGAAGTGCCGGTTGGGTCTACCGCGCGAAGGACTCTTTCCCAGAACCGCCTTCTGGCTGGGAGAATCGGATAGTCAGCGACCAGGACGTCTCCGTCTGATGCTATCGGGGCGATCGCGGAGCCTTGCAGGTGACGGAAGATTTCTCCGGAGTTGCGATCGAGAATCTCTTGAACCTTAGCCTTCTCGGATGGCTTCTTGTTGAGAACGATGGTTCGCGTGACCGTCTCGACATCCGTGTCAGACAGGCTAATTTGAATCGGAAACCTGTCGGTGAGCCGCTGAAGGTTCTTCGTCGCTGTAATGGCGCTTTGGCCGGTTGCGACAAAGAGGAGTTTGGATTGAAACCGCTTTGAGCACGCCTCGACGATCTCCTGCACGTCGTAGCTTCGGTCTGCGCTATCGCCGATGAACTGCTGCAACTCGTCGAAGACAAGCAAGGTCAAAGGCATGGGACCAGAGTGGTTCAGGGCTGAGTACATCGTCTCGACCATCTGCTCAACACTGATTCGCTCCACCGATGGAGGGAATTGGGCCTTGAGGAGAGCCGGAATCTGTGAGGCTTCAACACCGAAACCGGGTGAGTGCTTTACGAGCGCCTCTCTTAGAGGAGCCGAAATATACATGTTCTTGAGCTCGGTGAGCAGACTCTTACCTTGCCCCTCGACGTGGGAACGAACATTGGCAAGGGAGCCTTCCTCGTGAAGCCGGAGATACAGCCTGGCGGCTGGATACTGGTCGGGCATCCCGAGTGATCGGAGCAGGATTTGAAGTACAGCGAGAGGAATGTCGTTGGCCGTTTGGCTGCCGAGGGTGCCCGCAGCGGCGTGGACTCCACCATGACGCTTGGCCGCGGTTTCAAGCTCCTTCAGCAGTTCGCGCACGTCCTGGGATACGCCTTTGACTAGTTCCCGGGCGGTGGCCCCGTCAGAGAATCCGTAGTCCGTCCAAAGGAACCTGAGCACCTTGACGAGGTGCGACTTGCCGCTTCCATAGAACCCGCTGACCCAAATCCCCTTCTGTTCGGTTGCTCCTCCGAGCGATGAGAGAAAACTCGATAGGATTCTTCGAAGGCCAGCGTCGTACTGTCCCTCGCATACGAAGTTCTGAAGCTCGTATCGAAGCGTCTTTACTTCGACGTCGGAGGTTGCCTCGCCCACGGTCGCGACTCCGTTGTTCGGTATCTGCTCCGTGATGGGATCCCTGACAAATAATTCCCTGTTCTTCATTTCTTTCTCACCGCGTCGCCACGATGGCTACCGCTCTGTAATTCCATCCGTCCCGTGCGTTCAAGAGTCGATAGGTGTTTGCCTCGACCGAGCCTGGGAAGAAAACGAGAAGCCGTCCTTTGACGGCGTCAGCTAGACCGCCTACGACTTGAGAAACGCGAACGAATCCGAAGAGGGAACCGATGCCGGAGATGGCGAAAACGGTTTCTTCGTCGGTCTGTTCGCACTCGGTCCTGAGCTGCTTTTGGAGGTGTTTCTCGAACTCGGCATATTGCATCTCAAGATAGTCCGGGTCTTCGAAATATGCCTCGCGATACTCAGACTCCGACAGCCACTTCTCGAAGGATGTTGTAACGTCGAAGTGCCTCCATTTCTTCTCCGTTCGAATCGTAGCCAACTCAAATTCCCCTAGCATTGCCCGGAGTCGCCTCTCATCGCCCGGATCGTACACGGCAAACCAAGTTTTCTCCGCGCCGTGAAGCCCCTTATCCCAAACAAGACCGAGTTGAGCCTCATATCCCCCCAGGAGCTTCGTGATTCGATTCACTCGCCACCTCCTTTCAAGAGATGCGGCCCCGGTGTGAGTTCGATGACCTCTCCAACTTTCCGACTCGTGATAAGACCGTGTCTATGAGCTTCTGCAGTTGCTACTTCGAGTTCGCCAGCGTCGAAGTCGAGTAGACGAACCCAGTCCGAGGCCAGGAGATTCTGACCACGGAGGCCCCGAAGATAGCCAATAAGAAGCGCGAAGGCGATTGCATGGAAGTCGGCAGGAGCTTTGGCCCTGACAATCGGGTTTTCTCCTCTTATGTGACCAGACTGCCGCCACGACGAAGTGATGTTCCGTGTGGTCGATTGAAGTGTGGTCTCTGCGTACTTGGAGGCGAACCCTGAGAGAAGGCTCTTGTAGAACTGCTCCTTGGTGATGGTGCTTCCGATTGGCGTACCGATGACTGGCTCAACGGATGCCCTGAGAACGGTATCGCGGCTCAGCGCGATCAAAACGGCGAGCACCGGCCTCGACGTCGAAGCGTCTCGCCAGAGAACCTCGAAAGCATGAAACAACTGCTGCTCAGGGTTGAAGGAGTAGAGGTCGATGAGCTTAGTGGCCGAGTTTTTGCGGCCACTGCGCGTCGCCTTGCCCAGTATATTGTCTTCGAGGATCGCGTGCCGAACGCTCTCCGGGGTTACACCTGAACCAAGAGTTCCCAGGACAGATTCGAGTTCGGCGAGCATCATGGTTCGACTTGTATGGACACCGCGAAGCCCTTCATCGAAGCCAAGCTCCTCGTGGTTCGGCAGAGGCCTTCCCTGTGTTAGTACCATTCCGACCGTGTCCGGCATTTGCCTCTCGCCACCTCAGCTCCAAAAAACACCCTTTCAATCCAACTGTCTAGCACTTTGAACCGCCAACCTGCGCTGGACCATAGCTGCAGCAAGGTCAGGTCGGTGATTCGCACTGATTCGCGCCGGTGCCTTCAAGCGGGTCACACCTGCAAGCGCCTGCGAGCCGAACTGTCCTGAATCGAGGGTGAACTCAACTAGCTTGGAGTCAAGCATAGTAATGGTACTACAAGTTCCGCTTGGCATTGCCAGCGTCTAATCTTGGCCAACAAAAACATGATTCGAAGTTATGCAGATCTCCGCGGCAGCCGGGTCTTTGTACAGCAAAATGCTACACAATTATACATATAAATGTGATAGAGAACTGAAGATATCAAACACAGATAGGACTCAAAGATCCCGGTCCTCGTCCAAAAGCCCGGCATCAGATTCGAAGCCGGGCAGCTCAGGCATTTCGCTGCCGGCGATCCCTTGTAAATCACCCTGGAGACCGGCGACGCTTGCGAGTACACGCTCAATTCGTCGCTCTTGCCTCTTCCACCTGGCCATGGTTGCGCGCTTTTCGGCAGCCAGTTCATCATGGAGTTCCCGGAACGGCAATGCTATGCCCTCAAGTATCGCGCGAAACTCATTTCCTATCATGTAGGCATACAAACGCTCCATCTTCGATTCCTTGCCGACGGCTCCTTGGCGTGCGTCTGCAGTCGTGATGATCCCATGCCTCAATGCGACTCCCAAGACCACCGAATGGCTCGGCCGCACAGTCCAAACACCTTCGTATAGCCCGAAATCCTGGATTCCCTTTGGCAGGACATCGCTAACGATAATGGCAAGCTCAGCCTTCACATTCAATGCGTCCTGCTTGGCCTTTGAAGCCCAATCGCCTCCCCAGCTCTGAGTTCGCTTTGTCTCCCAGAAGATTGTCCCAACAGCTTTGCCCATCTCACCCAAAACCCTCTGCAGAACGTCGCCACCTCGGGCTCCAGTCTTTACCGACTCAATGGTGTCCTGCGGGAAGAACTGGCGAAGTGTCGCTTCAAAATCGAGTTCAAGCACTTCACCTTGCATCTGCTGAGACCCTTGCGTAGCTTTTCTCTGAGCTTCTTCCAGCTTTAGTTGCATGTCAGAAATCGTCTTGTCCTTCTCGGCCAAGCGCAGCCTCGCTTTCTCATCGGCGTCTTTGGAAGCCTGTTCCTGAATGGCCTTGCGTTGATCATCGACCTTTCGAGCGACTTCGAGGTCGAGAGTCTTTGCGCGCTGTTCGAGTTCGTCCCGTTGTAGCCTCAAAACGAGTTCGGCCTTCTGAGATTGTTCCAGTTGAGCAGCTAGCTCAATGGCCCTCTTCTTTTCAGCTTCTAACTCCGGAGCCAATTCCTTTTTTGCGTTTTCTCGTTCCGCCTGGGCAATTAGAAGCCTTTCCGCAGCAATTGCCTGGTTTACCGCACTCTTGACGGACGCCTCGCGGTCTGCGATCTCCTTTTCTCTCGCCGCGATGTCGGCTTCCTTTGTAGCTAGTGCCTTGATCTTGTTATCTGCCTCACGCTTTGATGCAAGAACTAGCTTCTCTGCCTCCGCCCTTACCTGCGCAATCATGGGGCCGGCTAAAGTTTCATCCAGAGGAAATGAACCACTGCACTGAGGACAAGTTATCAAAATTTTGTCTTGCATTCTTCTTCCTTTGCCTTGTTGAATTGCGGTGATCTTTGCTGTCTGTCGCCAACACTTTGGTCCTTGCGGATCTCATTGGCGGCAAAAGTCATATGAGGCAACCGCGCCCTTTGAGGCACCTATAGTACCTCCACAGATCGGAGGGTAGCTGAATCCATTTAACGAAACTCGCGCATGATTGCAATCCCTCCCACCAGGACAACGGAGATTGTAAATGGACAAGTAGATATTGGCTGGACTATATATTCTGATTCAGCGACCTGGTTCGGGTGCACCACACTATCGGATTCCAGACAATCCCCACGCCCCGATAACTAAGGAAGCGCGACATGATGCATTGGCACTTAACTGATACTGAGGGAAGATCGCCCTAAAGCCCCGGTCGCTGCCGAAATATATCGCCAAAGCCCCGACATAACACAGCACCTGCAGACCAAAAACAATCCTGCTCATCCACATCGACGCTCGCTCTCGAGAAATCTTTCCTCATGGCGCAGAACGGCCCAGAAACATCTTGCCATCGCCTCCGATGAAGGCTTGGGCCGCCGAGCCGTTGCCGCACTTTGCACTCGGAAAAGCCCAAGGGAATTTGAGCCCTGCCTTACTCAGATAAGTGGATACCCCATACCAGGCGGAGAGAAGAACGGTTCATTCATGGACATGGTTCCACTTCCATGACGTGAACAGCCACGTACCCCAACGCCCCGTACAATTACAAGGCTACCCGCCCCTGACTAGTCACTTTCGGCCAGGGCTTGAACTCAAAGCCGTCGACGCCGACTCTTTTCAGAGGGAGAATACGGGGGTCGAGTTCTCTAGACAGGGCCATCACCACCCCTGCCCATCCTTACCCGTTCTCGAGCTTCTCCTCCCGGGGTGCATCCCGCTCGAAGAGTGAATATAATGCCGGCAACACGATCAACGTAAGTACAGTCGCCGATAAAATGCCGCCAATCACAACCGTAGCAAGTGGACGTTGCACCTCCGCGCCCACCCCGGTGTTGACGGCCATCGGGATAAATCCGAGGGCCGCCACTAGCGCCGTCATCAGCACGGGACGCAGACGTTGAGCGGCTCCTACCCGTACGGCCTCCCGGACGGCCATCTGCGATTGCTCTCGTAGCCGATTGATCGCCGAGACCATTACCACTCCATTGAGCACAGCCACGCCGGAGAGCGCGATGAACCCGACCCCCGCCGTGATGCTAAACGGCATGCCGCGCAGAAACAGCGCCACAATCCCCCCGGTCACCGCGAGCGGTACCCCAGTGAAGATCAACGCCGCTTGCCGCACCGACCCGAACGTGGCAAACAGCAACATGAAAATCAAGCCCAGAGCCACCGGCACGACAATCGTGAGCCTTTGCGAGGCCCGTTGCAGATTTTCGAACTGACCACCCCAAGTGGCATAGTAGCCTTCCTCAAGCTTGATCTCCTCCTTCACCACCCGCTGAGCGTCTTTGATGAACGAACCGAGGTCACGTCCGCGCACGTTGAGGGTAACCACCACTCGGCGTTTCCCCATTTCTCGCGAAATCTGAGCGGGGGCCACGCGGTCGCCAATGGAGGCTAGGCTGGAGAGCGGCACCGCGCCGCCTGCCGGAGTTTCGATCCTAAGCCCCCGGATGGCTTCCGGGTCGTTTCGGATTTCCTCCGGCAATCGCACCGCCAGACCAAACCGGCGGTCTCCCTCTACAATCTGGCCGACTTCCTCGCCGCCGAGGGCCACTGAGACGATGTGCTGGATGTCGGCGATTGAGATGCCAAGCCGCGCAATCGCGTCCCGATCAATCTCAATCTGGAAGACGGGAACATTGTCGACTTGCTCAACCTCCACATCGGTCGCTCCCGGGATCTCACGCATCAGGCTCGCGATCTTGTCCGCCTGGCGTTTCAGCTCAGTAAGGTCTTCTCCAAACACCTTGATGCCGACATCCGCCTTCACCCCCGAAACGATTTCGGCAAAGCGAAGCTCGATCGGTTGACTGAAGTTGTAGCCCTGCCCGGGAACCTCATTGATCTTCTCTTCGAGTTCTTCAATCAGCTTCTCCTTGGTCATCCCCTTTCGCCATTGCGACTTGGGTTTGAGCGTCAAGAAGCTGTCCGACAAGCTCAAGGGCATGGGGTCAGTAGCAATCTCCGGCGTGCCCGTTCGGGTCACCACCGTGAGAATTTCTGGCACTTCCAACACCTTCTTTTCATAGGCCGTGACGAGCCGGATGGTCTGTTCCATGTCCACAGTACGAACTCGTATGGGCTGGATCACTAACGCTCCCTCATCCAATTTCGGCACGAACTCAGACCCCAGCCTAGTGAACATCAACGCTGAAATGAGGAGCAGCCCGCCCGCGGCTCCCACCACCAACCACCTCTGCCTAAGCGCAAAGGCGAGAACGGGGGTGTACAGCTTCTCAAAGAAGCCGAGGAGCCGACTGTGCTTCTCCTGCGTGTCGCGGCTCAGGAACAGCGAGCACAGGGTCGGGATCAGGGTCAGCGAAAGGATCAAGGCCCCCACCAGCGCAAGGATGAAGACCAGCGCCATCGGCCGGAACATTTTTCCTTCCACGCCTTCGAGGGCAAGGATGGGGATGAACGTCGCAATGATAATCATTTCCCCAAACTGGGTCACCTTACGCACTTCGGAGGTGGCCTGCTTGATGACGCTGGCGTGCTCATCCTTGGTCAGAGGGCGCCCCAAGAGCGTCCGGGCTTCGGAGAGTCGTCGCACGCAGTTTTCGACCATGATCACCGCGCCGTCCACAATGATCCCGAAGTCGATGGCCCCGAGACTCATTAAGTTGCCACTAATGCCGAACTGCCTCATGCCGATGATGGCAAAGAGCATCGCTACAGGGATGGCCACCGCCGCGATCAATGCGCCCCGGAAGTTGCCCAGAAGCAACACCAAGACGATGATGACAAGGGCCGCCCCTTCCAGAAGGCTCTTCTCGACCGTATGCAGCACTTCGCCGACAAACTCGGCGCGATCGTAGGTGGTGGTCAGGGTGACGTCCTTAGGGAGTTGAGCTTGGATTTCGTCCACCCGCTTGTTCACGGCGTTCGCTACCGTCTGTCCGTTCGCGCCCTTCAGCATCATCACAATGACCATCAAGCTCTCCTTCCCATCCTTGGTGGAGATGCCCGTAAGCACGGGAACCCCGAGTTCGACATCCGCTATATCGCGAATCAGTATGGGGACCCCGTCCTCAGACTTGACGACGATCTGCTCGATGTCTTTTGTGGACTGAGCGAGTCCGACGCTACGAATGAGAACCCGTTCACCGTTACGTTCCAGCAGTCCTCCGCCCGCATTCTCGTTGTTGTTCTGCAGCGCCAGCACCACGTCGTCAATCGAGACGCCGCGCGAAAGCATGGCCTCGGGCGAAACCACAACTTGGTACTGCTTCACGCTTCCGTCGGTCGCATTTACCTCGGCCACCCCCGGCACGGTGCGAAGTTGCGGGGCGATCACCCAATCCTGAAGCTCGCGAAGTTGAGCAGGCGTGCGGACGGGTGATTCTAAGGTGTACATATAGATGTCACCCAACCCGGTCGAGACTGGCCCCATGGTCGGCGACCCCACCCCGTCAGGGAGCTCATCCTTTACCGCGCTTAATCGTTCGCTCACCAACTGGCGGGCAAAGTAGATGTCCTTGTCATCGCGGAACGTCACATTGACTTGCGACAGACCGAATTGGCTAAGGCTCCGCACTTGCTCGACGCCGGGGATGCCCCCCATTGACGTTTCAATCGGAAAGGTGACAAGCTTCTCCACCTCCTCCGGGCTCATACCGCCCGTTTCGGTATTGATCGAGACCTGATTCGTCGTGATATCCGGTACGGCGTCCAGGTTGACTTGCGGCCAGGCAAGAACCCCCAGAATCACAAGCATGATAGCGCCGACGACCACGACGAGGCGTTGTCGCAAGCTGAATTCGAGCGCACGCTCCAGCATTAGTGCTCGTGCCCCTTGAGTTCGCCCCTCTTCTGCTCGCTCGCTAGGATGAACGCGCCCTTCGAGGCGATGATCTCACCTTCGTCGACCCCCGAGAGCACCACGACTTGTTCCGCGTTTTGGTCGCCGAGAGTGACCTCGTGCTTCTCAAAGGCTTCGCCATGCTTGGCAAAGACGTACGATTTGCCACCTTCAACCACCAGAGCCGACTTTGGAATGACGAGGCGCGGGCGCGCCATGCCGATGCCAATGAAGACCTTGCCGAACATATCTGGCTTCAATTGCCCCCGGGTCTCCGTGACTAAGCACTGCACCGGGATGGATCTCGTTTTCGGGTCCACCCGGTTACCCACCACCTGGACGATGCCTTCGAAGTCTTGGCCGGCCAGGGCCGAGAGCTGGACCGTGACGTTGGCGCCCTTACGGACTTGCTCGGCGTCCCTTTCCGGCACATTGGCCGTCACCCACACTGAGCGCAAGTTCTCGATTTCCATCAGCACTTGGGTGCGGTCCACGGCCTGCCCGCGCGTGACATCGAGGAGCGTGACAACGCCCGAAATGGGGGCGACGAGCGCTACTCGACCCACGGAGCTTGTTCCCGAACCCGAGTTGGACCGGTACACCGCTTGAGCATTGGCAATCGCTCGGTTGGAATTGGCCAGGGCGGACTCGGCCGCCCGCAGCCGGATACGCGAACGCTCCAGCTCGAGCTCGCTCGATTTCACGTCCGCCTCCGCCGTCTGAAGCTCCTTCGCATTCAGGAGTCCTCGGGACGCAATGTTGCGTTCCCGCTCATAGGTGGCCCTCGCGCTCTCAATGCGTGACTTCGCCCGATCCAGACGAATCTCGTCCTGCTGAAGTTCAAGGCGAGCGGCGTCCAGTTCGGATTTCGAGACAATGCCATCCCGATAGAGGTTCTCCAGGCGTCGCAATTGTTCGGCGTGCGAGGCCTGCTCCTTCTGGATGCTCAAGAGCTCACTTTGCGCGTCGTTGAGTTCATTCTGCGCCTGCTGGACGGGGGCTTGACTAAATGCCCCCGCTTTGGCCAGCTCTTGCTGCTGCGTCAGGTTCTTCCGCGCCGCGTTCAGTTTTGCGACTGAGAGATCAACTTCCGACCGGGCCTGTTGCACATCTGATTTGGCAGCATCCCGAATCCGAGTGGCATCCGCAATGGTGGACCAAGCCTGAGAGAGCTCGGGCGATTCGAGAATGGCCAGGGTCTGCCCCTGACGCACATTGTCTCCCAGCCGTACCGAAATGGAGACCACCCGCCCGGAAACCGGCGGCGTGACCACCGCTTTGCCCTTGTCGGTGCTTGAAACCGTTCCAGGGACCTGCAAGAATCGTTGGAAGTTTTGAAGCTTGACGGTGGTCGTCTCGATGTCCGCAATCCGCATGGCTTCGTCCGTCAGTTTCACTTCGTCTTCGGCATGGCCCAATTCTTCATCGCTGTGCGCGGCTTCGCCTTCGTGCCCGTGTTCGTCCACCTTGGGCGAACCTGCCGGACCGCCACACCCCACAAGGAGCAACAAAACCAGCAGGAGAAGCAGGAACCGCTTCACTTAAGTACCTCGGCCAGAAATCCGGCGGTTTTGTATTGCTGAATCACCGCCAGCGATAGCTGGAGACGAGCGTCTACGAGTTCTTGTTCAACTTCGCGAAGCGCGCGCGTCGCTTCTAACACGTCAACTTGCGTCCCGAAGCCTTCGGCGTAGCCCTTCTGCGATTTCGCCACCAAGTCCTTGGCGGAGGCCAGTATCGCCTCGTAGCTGGCAATCGTGGCCTGGCGCGCCGATACTTCAATCTGCACGGCTTCAAGCTCCCGCATCGCAATGGCCTTCCGATCCACAAGGGCCTTGGTGGCGGCTTCTGCCTTCAGGCTTGCGGCGCGCACCTCGTTGCGGGCGCGTCCGTGATCCCACAGGGAGAAGGTGAATTGCGCCCGGCCGCCAAAGTAGCCCCGGTTAGTGGACCACGGAGAGCGGACCAACTGAACACTAAACTCCGGGCGCGAGGCCGCACGGGCGACCCCGGCTTCCGCTTGTGCGCGATCCACCTCTGCCCGAAGAGCGAGGACGTCGGGCCGCTCGGTCACGCCCGGCGCGACTACGGGTTCAATGGCGGCATCGGCCAAGACCTCGAGGCCCTCGGCAGGAATGCCGAGAAGGGCGGCGAGCCGGGTCAGTGCCGCTTGATGATCGGCCGCGCTGAGCGCCGCAAACTGCTTGGCGCGCTGGAACTCAATCGAAGCCCTGGTCACTTGCAGTTCCGCAACCTTGCCTTCATCAAATCGCCGCTGGGTGGCCCCCATCAAGCCTTCCGCAATGATAAGAAGATCCATTGCCACTTCTCGCCGGTGCCGGCTAGACACGGACTGGGCGAAGGCGGTCAGAACCTCTGTTTGGAGTTCGAGCGCTTCCCCGCGATATCTTGCCTGAGCTACGAGAACATCGCTCGCGCCAAGGTTGGCTAACGAACGAGTGCGCCCGAACAAGTCAATCTCTTGACTCAGGGCAAAGTCTTGATCGGTTGCCCCGATGTCATTGCGCGAGCTTGCACCGAGCGCCAAGTTGAGCGGTGCCTGCGCGGCCATAGCGCGGGACGAGGCCCGGACCTGCTCCACCGCGAGCCGAGACGCGACGAGTGAGGGTCGGTTTTGGGATGCCAGCCGGAGGGCATCCGAGGCCGAAAGAGGGGTTTGGGCTTGGGCGACAGCAGTCGCCAAGAATGCAGGAAGGATGAGGTGTCTGATCAAGTTTTGCTCCAGAGCGCGTCGGGGCGGGAGCAAAGATCAAACGGCTACGCCATAGGGATGACCCTGCTTCCGGCAGATGACTGAACGAAGCAAGGCGATGGCGGACCACGGGTGAGGCGGGTGCGTGGGGGACCAGTTGGCGGTGCTCCCGATGCGAAAATGAAGCGCTGCGTCAACCGCGGAAGCCGTTCTATTGCGGGCAAAACGGGCGGTTCGGGCAGGATGCCGAACTCCCAACTGATTTGCATTGCGCTCGCGGGAATTTCTGCCCCATTGGGTGCCTCACAAACCTCGAGCTCACAGCAATCGTGGCAGTCGCCATGCTCTTCGGAGAGTGCGCCTTCGTCACCGTGAACCGGGATTTCCAGGCACTCTCGGCACTCATCACCCGTAGCGGCAACGTAGACGGCCTCGCAGAAATGAACTTGCGACAGCACGAGAACCAGGGCCAGCAAGGCTCGCCCCCAGGTCGTTCTCAGCGTGCTGAAGAATCCCACGGCAAACTCAGTATGACCCAAAGAACCCAATCAACGATGCGCTAGTCATCCCGAAAAATGCACTGGACAGCCAAGCAATATATCGAAACATAACCAATTTGGTGTCACCAAATCTGAATCCATTTCACGGCCGCCAATGAACGATCGAGCCTTGAGGCGAAAACTTTGATCGAATGCGCTGGGCCTGGCTAACGCCATGTACCCAGCTGATTCGGATTGTGAGCGATGGTCACCACTACACTCACAAAAACGAGGGTTCGTACCCCGCTACCCCAATTGGGATGGGGTACGCCCAGTACAATTACGAGGCTAACCGTCCCTGACTAGTCGTTTTCAGCCACGGCTTGAACTCAAGGACGTCGACGACGACTCTCTCCGGAGGAAGATGTCGGAGGTTCGAGTCCTCTCGGCCGGGCCATGCTCACTCCGCCCAGCCTCATCAGGCCCACTTGGCGCAATGGCCCCCGCCCGCCTCGCGTAGGCTCAGGAGATGGCCCTTGCCGCTGCCCTAACTAGCCTGCGTGAGAACTGGCGACAGTCCATTCTCAGCGCGGTGGGCGTCGCCATCGCCAGCATCGCCATCCTCCTCCTGGTCAGCATCGGCCTCGGCGTACAGAAGGACATCTCCGCCCAGGTCGAAGACCTCGGCGTCAACATCCTCATCGTCCTCCCCGCCCGCGTCGAACTCGGCAGCATGAACTTCAACCCGAACTTCGGCGGCCAGAGCTTCCTTAGCCCGGAGGACGCCAAGCGCATCAGCACCATCCCCGGCGTCCGAGAGACGGCCATGCTCACCTTCGCCGGCGGCGGCCTCAAGGTCGGCGAGAAGTCCGCTTACCCCCTCACCATCGCCGCCACTCCGGCTTGGTTTGCCATGCACGACGCCAAGATCGCGGAGGGCCAGTTCTTCAGCGCCACCAGCGAGGTCAAGAATCCCATCGTCCTCGGCGCCATCGCCAAGGAAACCCTCTTCGGCACCGAAGACGCTCTCGGCAAAAGGGTGCGCCTCAACGACGAAGAGTTCGAGGTCGTGGGCATCCTCAAGGACGAAGGCGATAGCGAAAGCATGTTCAGCATGCAGTCCTTCGCCAACGTGGCCTACGTTCCCTTCGATACCTGGAAGGCGAACCACCCGGACGCGCAGATCGACCGGATCATGGTGCAGTTCGACCCCGCCACGGACCCCAAAACATTGGTCCCTGCCCTCGAAAAAACCCTCGGCGAACGGCTGGACTACCAGCAGTACAGCGTGCTGACCCAAGAGGACCTGCTCGGCCTCATCTATAAGGTGATGGGCATCCTGGGCACCCTGGTGGTCGGCCTCACCAGCATCGCGCTCTTTGTCGGCGGGGTTGGCATCATGACCGTCATGCTCATGTCCGTCAACGAGCGCCGGGTCGAAATCGGCATCCGCCAGGCCTGCGGGGCCACCCGCAAAGATATCTTCCGGCAGTTCCTCATCGAGGCCGTGCTCATCGGTCTCGCGGGGTCGTTCGCGGGGCTGGTCGTCAGCGCCCTCGTCAACTCTGTGCTCGCTGCCACTACCAGCATCAAGCCGCTCATGACATGGGGCACCGTGGCGCTGGCGTTCGGGGTGGGCGTCGGGGTGGGCGCGATCTTCGGGGCGTGGCCGGCGCGTCGAGCGGCCAACCAAGATCCGGTCGTTAGCCTAAGAAACCTCTAAGTTACTGGCCGTGCACGCTGCACGAGACGCGCGTGTTGCCGTTGCCAATGGTGTAGGTGCCGTTGCGCGGGCACCGGGGGATTTCCTTAATGTAGGTCGGTACGAGGTCGGCCATGGTTGGCTCATCCGCCGGAACCGCGCCGGTCGCCGCCATCCACTGCGCCTTCGCGTCGTTCATCTTGGTCCGGTTCGCTTCGCAGGCGCGCTCTTGGGTGCGTTGGCGGGCGTATTGCCAGGCGGGCACGGCCACCATCGCCAAGATGCTGATGACCAAGACCACAATCATGACCTCGATCAGCGTAAACCCTCTCTTCTTGAACTGACGGTGAACCAGCAACCTTATATCTATTGGTTGCTGATGTATCCCCCGTTAGGGGTCATGAGAAAGATTGACAGGCGACCCTAAGAGTTCGGGTCGCCGGCCTTCGCCACAAATTCCGCCAGGGTCATGGCGCCGAGGTCGCCATCCTCGCGGCTGCGCACGCTGATGGTGCCGTTCTCCACATCTTGGTCGCCCACCACAATCATGTAGGGCACCTTCTGCTTCTGGCTCTCGCGGATCTTCTTGCCCAGCGTTTCGCGGCGGGCATCCACTTCCACGCGCCACTTGGGCACGGACTCCACGGTCACCGGGGCGAATTCCAGTTCATCCTCGGTCATTTCGCGGGCCGGGACAAAGCCTTGCAGGGCCTCGGCAATCGCATAGGCGTAGCCGTTGTGGCGGTCGGCAATCGGCAGGATGTTCACCTGCACCGGCGCCAGCCAGAACGGGAAAGCCCCGGCGTATTGCTCGGTCAGCAGGCCAATCATGCGCTCCAACGAACCAAACGGCGCGCGGTGGATCATGATCGGGCGGTGGCGCTGGCCATCCTCGCCCACGTATTCCAGCTCAAAGCGCTCAGGCAGGTTGTAGTCCACCTGCACGGTGCCCATCTGCCACTCGCGGCCCAGGGCGTCCTTGATGATGAGGTCCAGCTTGGGGCCGTAGAACGCGGCATCCCCCGGGCTGACTTCGAACTCCAGGCCCAGATCATTGCAGGCATCCACAATCGCCTTCTCGGCCGCCACCCAGTTCTCGTCGCTGCCCACGTATTTGGTGCTTTCCGGGTCGCGCGTCCCCACACGCACGCGGTATTCGCTTAGGCCCAGTTGCCGCAGCACCACCATCATCAGGTCCACCACGCCCTTGAACTCGTCGCCCAATTGGCTCGGGGTCACAAAGAGGTGGGCGTCATCCTGCGTGAAGCCGCGCACCCGCAGCATCCCCGCCAGTTCCCCGCTCTGCTCGTAGCGGTACACCGTCCCGAATTCGGCCAGGCGCACCGGCAGGTCGCGGTAGCTGCGCAGGTCGCTCGCATAGATTTCGATGTGGAACGGGCAGTTCATCGGCTTGAGGATGAACACCTCGTTCTCGTCGTCCTGCATGAACGGGAACATCTTGTCGCGGTAGGTCAGGATGTGGCCCGACTTCTCATAAAGCCGCTGGCTGGCGATGTTGGGCGTCACCACCGGCAGGTAGCCCCGGCGGCGCTGCTCGTCGCGCAGAAAGTCGTTCAGCGTCTCACGCAGCGTGGCGCCCTTGGGCAACCACAGCGGCAGGCCCGGCCCCACCTTGTCGCTAAAGATGAACAAGCCCAGCTCGCGGCCCAGCTTGCGGTGGTCGCGCTTCTTGGCTTCTTCCAGGTTGTGCAGGTACTGGTGCAGGTCGTCCTTGGTCTCAAAGGCCGTGCCGTAAATGCGCGTGAGCTGCTTGTTCTTCACGTCGCCGCGCCAATACGCCCCGGCGATAGACATCAGCTGGAAATGCTTGATCTCGCCCGTGGCTTCCACGTGCGGGCCCCGGCACAGGTCAATAAAGCGGTGGGCGTTGCCCTGCTTGTCCGTGCCCTGCTGGTCGTAAAACGTGATCGGGTCGCCCTCGGGGATGGCGTCCAGCAGTTGCAACTTGTATTCCGCCACTTCGGGGCCGCTCCCCAGCGTCGTCTCTTCCAAGATGATGCGGCGGGCATCCTCGCGGTCTTTGGCGCTCACCGCCACGATGGGCTGGTTCAGCTTCGCCAACTCGCGCATGCGCTGCTCGATCTTCTTGAGATCTTCCTCGCGGATGCTAGTCGTCGTTTCCACGTCGTAATAGAAGCCGTTCTCAATCGGCGGGCCGATCGCGAGCTTGACGCCCGGATAGAGTTCCGTAATCGCCTGGGCCATGAGGTGCGCTGCACTATGGCGGAGGCGATAGAGATAAGATTCTTCGTACGACATGAGCTTGGAGAATGAACCCCAAGGATACCGCTGGAACCGAACCCGCCCCGGGTTCGTCTTATCAACCGTGCCTCAACCCAAACTGATGGCCCTCGCCTGCCTGGTGGCGGCATTCCCGGCAATAAGTTCGGCGGACATTCAGTCCGACGTGCGGTCCTGGCTGATGGACGATTACGTTCGCGCAAACACCGGGGGCCTGGCGCTGCGCCTCACCGGCACCCGCACCGTGGGTTCCAATGTGGTGAACCTGTACGGCACGCTGGCCTTCCGCATCATTGAGCGGGATGGGCGATTCACGGCTCAGGTCGAGACCAACTACTACGAAAACGGGGTGCAAGTCCAGCGCGTGGTGGGTGACGGCCAGTACTTCTTTGCCTACGATGTGGCGCGCAATCGCTACGTCTCGGTGCCCTACGGCTCGTTGGATACGCTCGCCCAGCGCCCGGACCACGTGTCCCGGCTCTGCCAAGCCTTGCGTCGCAATTCATCCGAAGGAATGGGCGCGCTCGCCCAAATCGCCGAGGACATGTACATTCGAGGGGCCGTGAAGTGGCAACCGATCATGCCCACCGCCAGCCTGAGCCTGGACCCCATGGATCCGCTGGTCGTGCGCGCCGATGCCACCACCCCGGTGCCCAGCCGCACAACCTATGTCTTCCGCACGGTTGATGCCGAACTCCAGCGGCTCAGCGAGATCCTGCACATCGCAGACAACGGTCGCCGCCGCGACGATTGGCGAATCCAAGTCTGGACCGGCGAAATCTTTGATGACACGAGCTTCGTGTTCCGCCCGCCGGTGGGATCGCAGGCCGTGACGTCCGAACGCGGCTAACCGAGCCGCCGCTCCATATCCTCCCACACCTCTTCCGTGGGGGGACCGATCACCAGGCACTCGCCGGCCCACGCCGCCGCTCGCCCTGCACCGCCTAACTCGCGAATCTGAGTCGTCAATTCCACGGCCGCGGATACCACCCGGGCGTGACGAGAAGGAGGC
>VYLQ01000039.1_pt1 | contig 47705 bp, 44 predicted proteins | sample 5115351 | NCBI WGS metagenome assembly VYLQ01 (sample SAMN12291776, study PRJNA351875) | freshwater metagenome | isolation source: freshwater lake | place: USA: Michigan, Lansing Lake | collected 2013-08-14 | reverse complement strand
CAGGGACAAAGTACCTGAATTTTCCCCCCGATCACCCCTAGCTAAGGCACTTTTTGATGGGAAAAAAGTCTAAAAGTATTATCCAACAAGGTTTTTAGATTTATTCAGCAGACCTTAATTAACAAAACTTGGCAGGTTAAGAGGGGGTGTCCAATCTGGGACAATAATAAATTTATCATCACAATTCTGGCTCGATCGATATCTAGACATCGGGCGAAGTTTCGAGAAAACCACGGTAACATCTAGATTTTAGTCTATGATGACAATAGATTTGGTCAATGGCAAGAGCCAATAATGATTGGGAAGTTTGACAATTTTTCTTGATTGTACTTAACTAAAAAGGTCGGCTAACCCCCGAAAGAAATATTAACCAATCCTCTAGATACAGACAAACAGGATACTATCTAAATTGAGCGAGCCAGTAATGCTATGATCAAAAATTAATGATCTTGAGATGGTAATTTGTGTGATCTGGCCTGTTTTGCTACCCATTGCCCAAACTCCCCCTAGTGTAGAAATAATTCGACCGGTGCAGGTGCGTCCTTTACCGAATCAACTAGATCAAGTTCCCGTTTTTAATAGCAATAGTCCCGAATTATTGCTAGAAGAAGGGATTTTGCTTTCGACCTTTCCCCCCCAAGAGAAAAGTTTTCCCTCGGCCCATTTAAATTATGCTTTTCAGGGACGCTTTGATATTTTTGCCCACCATATAGCGAGGGGGAGTTTTCCCGATAATTTACGCACCCTTTATCTGGGTATATTACTCCACAATCCCAGTCCTAATCCCGTGACCGTTAAAATTCTGCAAGGGGCCAGTTATTTGAGTCAACCGGATGCAGCTTTTATCGATTTACCTGCACAAGTGGAAAATAATCAGGGGACGGTTTTTGCCGGGCCGGGAAGTCGGGTAATGGGGGATATTTTAATGGGGCAGCGTCAGGATATTTTTCCCGATAGGATTATTATTCCGGCGGGGGAGAGTTTTATGGTCTTAAATGCGGCGATTCCCGTGCGCGATTTGACTCCCCCTTTAAACGGTAGATCCACTTATCTCCGTCTGGAAAGTGACGGTCTTCTCTACGCTGCTAGTTTAGCTCTTTATGCACCTCTAGACGAAAATGGGCAAGAAAGACCACCAAATCTGACAGAGTGGCAAAATTTGCTGGAAAAAGGCGATTTATCGACTCCGCGGGATCGAGCGCCCACTCCTCCCAATAGTCAAGGACAGATAATTTATGGACGGGTAGCGGGGGTGTCCCAAGGTTCAGCTTGGCCAGCCCGATTAGTCGATCGAGCTTCTTTATGGTTAAATATTCCTGATTCTGGTCAATCTATAGCCTATGGGATTAGCACCCTACCCGGTGGCAAACTGGGAACGGAACAAAATCAAAGTGCTAGTATGTTAGTTCGCTATCCCGATACGGCCTATCAAGCTCATGGTAATTACGGTGTGGAATATAGGTTAAGTTTACCTCTATTTAATCGAAGTAATGAGGCGAAAACAGTGACTATTGCGCTAGAAACACCGATAAAAGAGAATATTATTGGGCAGGGTTTGCGTTTTCTCGATCCGGCTGCCCCACAGGTCTTTTTTCGGGGAACGGTAGCCGTCAATTATAGCGATGACCAAGGACAGGCACAAAGTAGATTTTTCCATCTCGTCCAAAGACGCGGACAAGAAGGGCAACCTTTAGTGACTCTGACTATTCCTCCCGGGGATTGGCATATAGTACAGGTAAATTTTTTATATCCACCAGATGCCACTCCTCCGCAGGTCTTAACGATTAAGACCGAGTAGAACAAGTTTAAAATTGGCCGTTAACGATCGCAATATTCCATTGACCGTCTTGGTTGGTTTCAAAGGCAATTTGGCGACCATCACCGCTAATGGTGGGATTGCGGACGCTTCCCCGCAGGTTAGCGGTTAACAGGGTTGTACGGGACTTGGAACGATCATAAACCATGACATCACTCTTGCCGCGTTCGCTGGAGATATAGGCAATTAAACGACCGTCAGCATTCAGAGATGGCTGATCTTGGCTAGAATCGCCACGATTTAGGTTAGGGAGATTAACTAAGCGCTTTTCTTGCAGATCGAATAAATATATACTACGACGACCGGAGCGATCGGAAGCGAAGGCTAAATAGCGACCATCAGCACTATAACTGGGGAATTGATCGGGAGCAAAACTATTTAAACCACCGACGGGAACTTGAGGAGTGATCAAAAGAGGGGAATTACAGCCACTTATCCCCGATAACAGCCCAAAAGAGGCCAAAAATCGCCCCAGCCAGATAAAAAAAGTTTTTTCTTTCATCTTGACTTTTGACCCCAAATGTGCTAGTAACTTTCTTCCTTGCCGACGGTTTTGAGGGTCAGTAGTTGATTGCCTTGACTGAGACTATCGGCGATCGCTTCTCGAATCGGCAGGTCAATAGTGGTTTCAGCGAGGATTTCTTGGGCTTTTTGCCGCAAATCTGCCCCGGTATCGGCATCTACTTGGTCTAGATCGAGTAATTCTTGCGATAGCTGTTCGATCGAATTCGGGTTAGTCATAGCTCAGGCTCCCAACAAGCTTAATTACACTTTTATTGTATTGTAAAGAATAAGGCTTCTGTTTGTTTTTGATTTTTCTCAGCGATTAAGGGATTTTGACAAGCAATTAACTTTTCTGATGGATAATCTTCACTCTCAAATTCCACTAAGTTCACTCGAGCGAATAATACTAATTGAATCACTATACACGGCCGCCATTTTAGCCTAAACTTCCCCCATTTGTCTATTTAAGGAATATTACAATAAACACGGGGTATATAAAGAAAAGTTAATGGGTTTATCCATTGATGGATAAGGGTTTTCGGCTATTGTAGTAGATATGTATGGGGGGAAGTTCAGCAATACTACCCAATCAGCACCCTCAAGTCTGGCGGTTTAGTGGAAGAGCAGTTTATTGTCCGCATGGCAAGAGGAAAGGCTAGAATTAGAGAAGATTTTAGACTTTAATAGCAATTACATTTTCTAAGTAGTACGGCTATGAGCATCAGCGATCCCACTAGCCAAAAAGCCTCGTTAACTCAGCTAAATCGAGCTCTCCGGCACTTTACCGACCGACACGAGTTAACCTTGCGATTTGCAGAATATCTCAACGATGACGAGCTTGACCCCCATAAAATCCTATTCTTCTATGGGGATGGTGGCAATGGCAAGTCGCTGCTGCTGAAATTCTTATTGGAAAATTGTTGCAAGCGCTTTCCTTTAGAAACTTGGACAGAACTTAAAACCAAAACCCATCCTGAAATTGTTGAGTTTATTAAGACAATTACTGACTGGGAAAGTGACTTTCAATTTGTGCCAGCCACACTGTTGGATTTTGAATCCCCAGCCAGGTTATCGCGACCAGAACAACCTCAAGAAGCCTTTGACGGGCTACTGATTTTGCATAATCAGTTAATAACCAATGCTGTTCGCTTGGGATATAAACTCTCTTTTCCGCTCTATGAATTTTCTTGCATCTGGCATTTAAAACAGACAGGAAAACTCACGAATGAAACTGATATAACTAAGTGGTTTCCTTCACAAGAGTTATTTGTAGTTGGTGGGATTATTAACACAATTAAAACGATCGCTCAGGAGAACAAAGACTTGGCGGCCATACTAGGCTTGCCCGGTACCTTAGCGACACTAACAGCCAGCACGTTGAATCTCATAGCAAAACATTTGGGTAAGGACTTGAATCGTTACCTAAATGGTCGAGGACTCCAGAAAAAAGATTTTCAACGGATCACCGAGTTAGACCCCGATACGGAATTGATTGTTGCTTTGCCTAACTTTTTTGCGGAAGATCTCAAGGTCGCCATGCAAAGAGAGGGCGCTCCTGAAAAACTGGTGCTGTTTTTCGACACCCACGAAGCCTTTTGGGGAGAAGGGCGCAATCAAGGAAGTGCCAGATTTTTCAAGCAGGATGAGTGGCTGCGGTGTCTGTTGTCGCAGTTGTTGGAGTTGCCCCAAATTGTCATCGTCATGGCAGGACGGGAAATTCCCCAGTGGCATCGAGCCAGCTATTGTTCAATTACAGCGGACAAGTTAGAGTGCAGGCAAGTGTTCAACTTTCAAGTAACCGATGCCCTCGACTACCTACAAAGAGTCGGAATTGAGGATACCCAAGTGCAGCAGAGCTTGATTGCCTATAGTAGTTTTGATGGCGATTCCGTTCATCCTCTCTTGCTGGGGCTATGCGCGGATTTAGTCAGGATGGCGCCAGAAAAAAAAGAAGCCTTTACCGCTGCCGACTTTCAATCCGTTTCCGAGACAGGAGAGGGATTTAATCGGAAATTAGGGATTTTGGTAGAAAGGCTCCTAAAATACACGGACAGGGTGTTGGAAGATGCGGTTTATGTCTTGAGTGCCTGTCGAGCCTTTAATGAAGACCTTTACTTTCATCTGGGCGAATCCTTGAAATGCAATCCCTCCCATGCTGCCTTTGACTCGCTCCTCAGTTTTTCCTTCGTCTGGCAGGCAGAACAACAAGGTGAGGGGTGGTATCGTCTTCATCCCTTCATCCGTCGTTTCAACCACGAGCAGAAGCGGGAGCGAACCCAGGCTGCCCATCAAGTCTTGGAGCGGTACTATCGAGAAAGGGAGAATCAGGCGGAAGCCCTCTATCATGCTTATTGGCATGATCCTCTGAGGGCGAAAGAGGAGTGGATCGAAGTTTTTGGAAAAGCCAACCAACAGGAGGACAATGAACTATGTCAGGCACTAGCGGAAATCAAGAAAGAAATTCCTTTCTAGACGGCCAAATTGCCCAATTAATGGGGGATTATCTAACTCGCTTGCAGCGATATGAGGAAGCTAGGGAGGAATACCAAGAAGCTAGTGAAGGGTATGAAAATATCTCTCCCGCTTCCCCGGACTTTGAGACAGCCCAAAATAACCAAAAAGTAGTTCTGGGAAAACTTAATCGCTTACCAGAGCGGCAGAAATCCAGTCAAGACTACCGTTTAGAAAAGCTCTTTGCTGTTGAAAAGGAACAATCTCGTTCAGTTTCCTTAAAAAGCCGAGTCAATTTGAGCCAATGGTTGCAAAATGTTTTTGAGGAAAGCTGGCAGACGATTGAACAGCTTTTTGCACCTGGAGAACCCTGTTTTGCCTATGCTTATGCCTTACGCGAGCGCGGGGCTGATTTTATGGATTCCAAGACGGTTCGCGATTTAATTGAGACGATTTATACCAGTCAGGAGGAGCATCGCCGCAGACAAGCAGCACTGCGCTTGGGAGAGATGGGAACTGCATCTTCTGAGGTATTGGCGGCTCTGACTCACTTGCTAGAGGCAACTCAGGATGAAGAAACCCGTTGGAGTGCGGCAGAGAGTTTATGGCGGCTCGCTCCGCATAACTTGGCAGGTGGGTTGAGGAGAGTTAAAGATTTAGGAATGCTGATCGGGGAACACTCAGTGACTCTAATGGTGGCTGTCTTGCCTAAAACTGACGCAACGAGGGCGGTTCTTTTAAGGGTTTATCCGATGCGAAACCAGAAATATTTGCCTGCCCACTTACAATTAGTGGTGCTGGATGAGGCTGGGAAAACCTTTTTGGAAACTGAGGCAAGAGAACTGGACAATTACATCCAACTCAAGTTTAGTGGTTCACCGGGAGAACAGTTCAGTGTCAGGGTGGGACTGGGAGAGGCAAATATTACCGAAGATTTTACCCTCTAGCAGAACTTTCCCCCTGAGAAATTGCTAGGAACTAAAGTACAAGTAAACGGAGAAAGTTTAATCATGAAAACCGCACTAACCGAATACAAGCATATTCAAATAGACGAACGCGGGATACCAATGATTGCAAGCTCGACAATGAAGGTGATTGATCTGGTGATGGCTCAGATGGCTTACGGTTGGACTCCTGAAGAAATTCAAATCAACCATCGCCATTTGAGTATGAGTCAGATTCACTCAGCCTTCGCCTACTATTGGGATCATAAAGAAGAATTGGACGGGGCGATCGCTGCCGATCTGGAGTATGCCCAAAAAATGCGGCACTCAGCGATCGAGTCGCCTTTTGTGGCCAGACTTAAAACACAAGGAATTCTCAAGTGAGCCTCAAACTTTATTACGACAGGTGATAGCAATGGCTAAGTTAGTGACTGTTAAATTGGGAGAAGGCAACTGGGAACAGGGATTTCCTGTTATCCTGCAAATTGCTGAGGAAGGCTCCCCTCCTTCGATCGAAGTTACAGGTAGATTGCCAAGCGCTCCGGAAATTCCCCAAAACTATGACCAATGGCAGTCTAGTTATAGACATTTGCCTGTTGTTGTCAGGCTAACAGCACCTGCTACCCAAATTACCAATGTTTCCACTACTGCCGACTGTCGCCAGACCCTTCAAACTTTGCAAGATAGCCTCAAACGCTGGCTGAACTCCGAGTCGTTTCGTCCAGTGAGAGAGCGTCTGTTAGAGAATTTGAACCGTTCCGAACCCATTCGCTTCATCATTCAAGCTGGGGATGGCTATTTGCGGCGGCTACCTTGGAATTTGATTGAGTTCTTTGACCATTATCCCAAGTCAGAGGTTGCGATCGCCGCTCCTGTCTTTGAAAAAATTGTTAGCCCACCTTCCCCCACCAAAAGGCTGAGAATCTTGGCAATTTTAGGCAATAGCGAGGGCATTGACGTGACGGCAGATAGACGCTTCTTGGAGAATTTGCCAGGGGCTGAGACGGTTTTTTTGGTAGAACCGCCTCGACAAAAGATTAGCGAACAACTTTGGGAACAACACTGGGACATCCTTTTTTTTGCCGGACACAGCCATACGGAAGGGGAAGTGGGGCGCATTTATATTAATCAAAGGGAAAGTTTGACTATCGGTGAGTTAAAACATGGTTTGAGGACAGCGATCGAAGGGGGGTTACAGTTAGCCATTTTTAACTCTTGTGATGGGTTAGGGTTGGCCAAGGAATTGGAGAATTTGCAAATTCCTCAAGCGATCGTCATGCGAGAACCTGTACCCGATAAGGTGGCACAGGAGTTTTTAAAGCATTTTCTCAAGGCATTTTCTAGGGGTAAATCTTTGTATTTGTCGGTGCGGACGGCGAGAGAACGTCTAGCTGAAGAAGGATTAGATACGGAACTGCCGGGGGTGATGGGGCTGCCCGTTATTTGTCAAAATCCTGCTGCCGTTCCTATAATTTGGCAAACTCAGAAGAGGCTGCCTATCCGTTTTTGGATAGCACTTCCCTTTGTTTTTGCCGCTTCGATGGCACTGGTGTTTATTATACCTAGCATTATCTCAATGTCAAATCACAATGAAAATTCACCTCCAAATCGACCGCCAGAAATTGAAACCTATCAATTCCACAAGTACGGAATTTCAATAAAATATCCCCGTAACTGGCAATTACAAGAGGGAAAAGACGACCTAGAAGGATCAGGAATTTTTGTCAAATTTTCACCAGATAAAAACGATTTATCCTCTTTTCCTCCTCGCCTTACTATTAGCCTAGACGAATATTTGATTGGTCCACCTATGTTAGACGATTATGTGAATGACACTATCTCTAAAATAATAAATCAACAAAACTCCAGCATTATTCTTAGGTCTGAGCAGACGACCTTAGCGAATAATCAAGCTCATCTCATTGAGTATACTTGGCAAGATGATCTAGGTTTTCAGTTGAAATCTTTACAGTTCTTAATGATAAAAGGAGAAAAAATTTACAGAATCACCTACACGGCGGAAAATAAAGAATTTCCTGAGTTTTTGCCGCTTGTAACAAAGGTTATGATTAATTCATTCCAAGTTGAACTGAATCCAAATCTCTAGCAAAATATGAGGAGAAAAATCAATTTTGATAACAGGTCTACAGATTGAGAGAGAAATTTATACTCTTCCACTTAGAAGCTCTTTAATTCTGTCAATCGCATCTTGGTAATCTTCTCTTCTATTTTGTTGTTTATAAAGTTCTGCTGCTTTTTTAAAATCTTCTAAGGCTTTTGGTTTCTCCTCGAGATCTCTATATGAAAGCCCCCGGTTGTAGTAAGCATCCGCCCAATCGGGAACCAGACGAATAACCTGAGTATAATCATTAATAGCTCCCCGATTATCTCCCAACTCACGATGAATCAAACCTCGCTCAAAGTACGCACGGCGATATTGAGGATCGTTGAGAATTGCCTGATTATAATCCTTGAGTGCTTCCTGATAAGCTTTAAACCGATTAGAATGAATCCAACCCCGAAGAAAATAGGCACGAGCATCTTTGGGGTTGAGGCTAATAGCTTGGTTCAGATCTTTAATAGCTTCTTGGTGTTCCCCTAATTCATCTCTAGCATCTGCCCGTTCTCTGTAGGCAGCTGCATATTTTGGGTTGCGCTTAATTGCTTCATTGTAATCGGATATTGACTCTTTATAATCTTTTAAGTAATAGCGGGCGTTTCCTCTGCCGAAATAGATACTCGCAGATCTAGGGACAGCAATATTCTCCTTAGTTAGAGTAACATCAAAATCTCCTCTATCTTTGCGTCTAAGCTTCAAGGTGACTTGAGTAACCGACTCACTGCTCATTTGATTAACAGTTAGTTCAACTAAATCTTCCGCACTTTTGTTCAGTGTTGATTTACCATTAATAGCTATAATTAAATCATCTAGAATCAAGCCTTGTTTGAAAGCAGGAGAGTTTTCAAAAATCTTGGTAATAATTAGCCCTTGACCAGATTCATGTCTCCGATATTGAAAACCCAAGCCAGAGTATTCTAAGAAGTTAAGGGCTTGAGTATAATCAGAGATCGCTCCTTGGTAGTCTTTTAAAGAATAGCGGGCATCGCCACGATTTTCGTAAGCCAGAAAATCATCAGGGTCGAGGCGAATTGCCTCAGTGTAATCCAAGATTGCTTTCTGATATTCCCCGAGTTCTGCATAGACAGTTCCTCGGTTGTTATAAGCTCCGCTGTATTCTGGATTGAGACGGATCGCATGGCTATAATCTTCGAGCGCACCTTGGTTATCTTCACTATAATCACGAGCTAAACCACGCCAAAAATAAGCTCTGGAGTTGTTCGGGTTCAGCTTGATAACTTCAGTCATATCCGCAATGGCTGCTTGATATTTGTTTTGCTCGATATATGCGATGCCTCTTTGTAAATAAGCATCAACATTGTTAGGTGAAATTTGCAAAACGCGATTGTAAGCTGCAATCGCTTCTTCATAGTTACCGCTATTGGCTTTAGATATTCCTAGAGTTAGTAAGTCTTCTGCAGTAGGCTGAAGAGCTACCGCAGGTGGCGATGGTACTGGATTATTCCGAGCCGCCAAAAAAGTTTTGATAGGAATTGCCAACCTCAAAGCTCTATCATTTGGTGACTCACGTAGCCCATTAATACCAATTAGAAAACCCTTTTCATCTAACAACGGACCCCCTGACATCCCAACAAAGATAGTATTATTAACAACTAAAGCATAACCTCCACCTTCTGGCGTAGAGCGTCGTTCTATAAAAGAGCCAACATTAAAACTGTATTCACGTTTTTCGGTTTTTGGTTGTTTAGCCGTCCAACCCGAAGCGTAAACTATTGCAGAACCTATGATTTTGTCAGAATCGCCTAACTTAGCAATTCTATAATTTTTATTACTCTCAAACTCCACTACTGCTAAGTCTAGCCCTGGTATTTCTTTTCTATTATAAATAGGATAACGATTTCCATCTGAGGTTTGAATTTCATATTGTCCTGCTTGAAATTCATTACTTTTGTCGTTATAGAAAACATGACGACAAGTTAAGACAAAATATTTGTTACCTTGTCGGTCAAAAATCACCCCAGAGCCAGTTCCTGCACCGTCAATTTTTACCGTAATTTCTTCAGCAATAACTTGAATCTCTTGAAGTGTCAACGCTATAGCAAGCTGAGGTTGCACTAGACAAACCACTGCCCCAATTAGTGCGACTGGAATTTGATAGGAAAATTTCATCATTATCATATTTCTTTTGAAGAATTACTACTGCTTGTGGGTTCTGAGTGCTGGAAGTCCTAACTGTTTGAAGGTTTCAATGGGGATTCCCCAACTATATTGGCTCATTTTCTTATGTTGATCTGGTGTTGCTTCAGAATTATCTGTAAATTCATAGGGAATATCCCAGAGAGGTTCTGCGTGCATTCCATTAATAGCAATAACTTCACCCCGATGATTGAATAGTGGCCCCCCGCTCATTCCTTTTTCAATTACATTAGTATAGCCAATTTGATAGCCACCTTTTAAGGGCTTACTTAGTATCTGCGTGACTTTCCCGCTGGTAAAAACAAAGCCAGTATTATAGTCTGTAATGGACGGTGAGATTGGCCTTGTAGATGATTCTACTGACAAGGGAAACCCTGCAGCAAACACCTCTTCTCCCACTATCGCAGGATCACCAAAAGACGCTACTTTATATACAACCTTAAAGCTACGAAACTGCAACAAAGCCAAATCATTACCCTTAAATGATACAGACTGGAATAAATTAGCTAAATAAACATGGCCATCTGAAGTCTGAATATGATATGGGGGAGTACCAGATCTCAGGACATGGGCATTAGTCAGAACTGTATAAACTGTTCCCTGCCGGTTTACTAGGAATCCCGACCCTATGACTTCTCTTGAGAGAATTCTGACTGTGATAGACTGAGCCTGTTTTGGCAATTGCTCCGATATTAAAGATAGCCCAGCCGCTTGCCAAGATAAACCCAAAAGAGAAATCTTTGAGTCTCTACTTGGAATAGACACCCCACCATTGAGCAACCCAAAAGGAATGAAGATCGATGAACTCCCCATACAAGCAACTACTATTACTGTCCACCACCGCATATTAGTTTGTTTTGTAATTCACTCACTGATCCCAAATGCCTGAATCTGGATTAAATGTCGGGGAAGAATTTGAAGGATTCACCCCTCCCAACAAACTGTTTACATCTAGGTAGAATTCGCCATTGACTTTGGAAATTTCGCTATCCCCACTTAGAAGGACGGGTTTACCTGAAGCAAGTCTGGCATTATCTTTGATCTGTTCTAAAATAATCTCAGGATTTGTCCCGCGTTTGAAAGTCACTAGCACTCCGTCTTTAAGACAAGGGCCGCCTTTAAAAGCGGCAACGCACAAGATAGGTTCCCCTCTGAGTATTGCCCCTCTAATAAACTTCAATGTACCATTGGAGTAAAATCTTTGGAATCTTTGAGATACAATTGCACAACGCTGTTGAGGAGTATGAGGTGGAGGAAAAGAATCGTCTTGCCAACGAATTAGCTCAACATTCCCCGCAAGTTCAGTGACAACAAAGGTTGCAGGTCCTCCTTCTCTGCTCATACTGCAAAAAAACTTCTGAGTTTGAGCCGAGCTAGGCTGGCTACCAATAGCCAAAGCCCCAACAGCCAGCGTACTAGCCGCCATTAGTGAAGCGAACAAGTTGAGTTTCATAGAAATCCCCCTCTGAGTCCAGCGACAACTAGATTCTAGCTCAAAGTCTTTGCTGCGGGTGTTAGCTCAAGGACTTTTTTTGATAATTCTTTACATTTTTCCTGATTGACTTGATTGGGATTTTTTGGCTTTAACTAACGGCTCTTTTCGTTTCTGTGTGGAAGGAAGAAGAATAGGGATAATTTTCCAGAACTATAGTCTTCAAAGCTTTGCCTAGCAAGACTACTAGGAATGATCAGCACTGATTATCATACAAAGTCGAGAAGAGCCGCAAAAACTCGCATTGTGACCGTTTGAAGTATAGCAAATCCGTTTTTGATCAATAGTACGATTAACTCCCAATCCAACTTTCAAAACCCAGTTATGAATTGTTTCCCCCCTCTCCCCATCTCCTCTCTCCCCACTCCCTCAAAAAAAATTTTCCCAGAGGTGCTTGACATAACCCTGATGATGAAGTTACAATTGGAATTGTCGCAAAAATGGGATTGTAGTTCAATTGGTTAGAGCACCGCCCTGTCACGGCGGAAGTTGCGGGTTCGAGCCCCGTCAATCCCGTAGAAATCTAGATTAGAGTCGCTCAAGGCTGGTTATCCTGTGGGCAGTAGGATCGATGAAGACGCTCCCACTGCCTAGATTGGTTCTAATTTACCGATAAACCGGCATTAGCTTGAATATAATCGGGTAATTCAATCTTTACCGGTTGTACCCGCCAGATTTCCTCGCAGTATTCCCGAATCGATCGATCGCTAGAGAATTTACCCATGCGGGCTACATTAAGAATTGCTAAACGACTCCAATGTTCTTGATCTTTATAAGCGTGACCGACTCCTTCCTGACAGTCGATATAGGATTGATAATCGGCCAGTAACATATAGGGATCATTGTAGATAAGATTATCCACAAGTGGGCGGAATAAACTACTATCACCCCGGCTAAAAAATCCCGAACCAATGAGGTCTAATACTGCCCGCAATTCTTCGTTATGGTAATAGTATTCTTGGGGATTATAACCCTGGGCTTTTTTAGCATAAACTTCCTCGGTTGTCAAGCCAAAAAGAAAGAAATTTTCTGCCCCCACCTCTTCACGAATTTCGATATTTGCCCCATCGAGAGTACCGATAGTTAAGGCCCCATTCATGGAGAATTTCATATTACCAGTTCCCGAAGCTTCTTTCCCGGCGGTGGAAATTTGTTCGGACAAGTCGGCAGCCGGATAAACCCGTTGACCGAAGGTGACATTATAATCGGGTAGGAAAACCACTTTTAACCGTCCTCCAATTGTCGGATCATTATCGATCACTTCTGCCACAGAATTAATCAATTTAATGATTAATTTCGCCATAAAATAACCTGGGGCTGCCTTACCACCAAAAATAAAGGTACGGGGGGTAATATCGAGATTGGGATTATTTTTGAGGCGATGATAGAGAGTGACGATATGTAAAACGTTGAGATGTTGCCGTTTATATTCGTGAATGCGTTTTACCTGCACATCAAAGAGGGTACTAGGATCAACTTTAATGCCGACTTTTTTATCGATATAATTGGCTAAATCTGCCTTAATATCGTATTTAATTCGTCGCCAATAGTCCCGAAATCCACCATCATCGACATAGTTTTCTAAACCGCGTAAATCCTCCAGATGATTAATCCAATTTTCGCCGATTTTTTCTGTAATCGCAACAGTCAAGCGGGGATTACTAGAAACTATCCAGCGCCGGGGAGTAACTCCATTGGTTTTGTTGCTAAACTTTTCGGGAAAGAGTTCATAGAAATCGCGCAGAACATCTTTTTTGAGTAATTCTGTATGGAGGGCTGCCACCCCATTAATTGCCTGGGAACCCACACAGGCAAGGTGAGCCATACGGACGTATTTTTCGCCGCTTTCATCGATTATAGATAAACGGGACATTTTGCCGTCATCATGGGGATAAATAATGCGAATTTTATCCAAGAAACGATGGTTAATTTCGTAGATAATTTCCATTAATCGCGGTAAAAGACGACCAAAAATACTCAAGGGCCATTTTTCTAAAGCTTCTGGCAAAAGAGTATGATTGGTGTAGGAGAAGGTATTTTGAGTAATAAACCAAGCTTTATCCCAATCGAAATGATGCACATCAATTAACAAGCGCATTAACTCAGCTACCCCGACGGAAGGGTGAGTATCATTCAATTGTACCGACCATTTTTGATGAAAATTATCGAGACTGGGGTTCTCGTACAAGTGAATACGAATCATATCCTGTAAGGAACAAGAAACAAAGAAATATTGCTGTTCTAAACGTAGTTCTTTGCCTTGAATTGGTTCATCGTTAGGATAGAGAACTTTACTGATATTTTCCGAGTGAACTTTATTATCCACCGCACCATAATAATCGCCGCGATTAAAGCGACCAAAATCAAAAGATTCGCAAGCTTCTGACTTCCATAGACGCATGGTATTAGCGGTGTTCACTCGATAGCCGAGAATTGGGGTATCGTAGGGAATTCCTTTGACTACATAATCGGGAATCCAACGACTGCGATAATTACCATTTTCGTCGGTATAGGATTCGGTATAACCGCCAAATTTTACCTCTACTCCCGCTTCCGGTCGGGCAATTTCCCAGGGATTTCCATACTGTAACCACTTATCGGTTATTTCCACCTGCCAACCGTCGTGAATTTCTTGATCAAAGATACCAAATTCGTAGCGAATACCGTAACCAATAGCGGGAATTTCTAGGGTAGAAAGGGAATCCAGATAACAGGCAGCTAAACGACCTAAACCACCATTTCCTAACCCCGGTTCTTCTTCCTGGGCAATTAATTCTTCTAGTTTTAATCCCGATTCGCTGACAGCTTTCTCCACCTGTTCGTAGATACCGAGATTGATTAAATTATTAGCCAAATGGGGACCGACTAAAAATTCGGCCGAGAGATAACAAACGGTTCTGATATCTTTTTTTAGATAGGTTTGTTGGGTGGTTAACCAACGCTGCAATAAACGATCGCGGATTGTATAGGCCAGGGCCATGTAAAGATCGTTTTTGCTGGCTAATTCTGGTAATTTACCTTGAATATAGAGTAAATTATCCCTTAAAGCCCGTCGGATAGTTTCTGTGTCTAATCCTGTTCTGTCGTCTTCGATGATAATCGGACAAACAAAAGTTGACTCTGGAGATGGATTCATAGGAGCATTTTTACTGAAGATTTACTGCTCTTAGTCTAAAATAATCTGTCCTCAAATTTTATCAAGAAAAGCTTAAATCTTGACTAAGATTAAGGTGTAGTAATGATCAGGTTAAGGTGATTAAATTTCCCTTAACGATAGGAAGTGAAGACAGGGTAAAGTTTAAGAGATGCTTATCTATTTTTGCCCCCTTAATAATTCATCTAGGAAAACCTGTTCTTGCTAAAGTAACTCCAATTTTAAGCGCAATCATCCCCCCAAGAACACTGCCCAACCAGTAAATTAAACCGAAGGTCACGTTTCCCTGCTCTAAAAACTTGTTGACCTCCAAACTATAGGTGGAAAAAGTTGTATAGGAACCAGAAAAACCCGTGGTAAGCATCAATCCTAATTCTGGGGCAATTATGCGAATATTTTCCTTAACCATGGTAAAGATATAGGCAATAATTAAACAGCCAGAAACATTGACAAAAAATGTAGCTAAAAATACCCATTCTTGACTGAAGAGATATTGAATTAATTCGGCGATATAAAAACGACTCAAAGCCCCAAAAATAGCCCCAATCGCCACGAATAAACCATAACGTCCCCCGAAAAAATCCATGGTGTCTGTCCTGCCGTTAAATAGTCAATAAATTGGAGAATTCAACTGGAAAAACTTGGGCAATAGCTGCCCCGATTCTCACGGCAATCAATCCGAAAATTATACTAGCAACGGCAAAAAAAAGACTGAGAAAATTTTGTTGATTGCGCCAGAGTATCAAGATATCTAAACTATAGGTAGAAAAGGTGGTATAAGCCCCTAAAAATCCCGTTCTAACCATTAAATCTAGTTCGTGGGAATAAAAGGGAAAACTGGGTGAAATAGTAAAAAAGAAGCCCATAGCTAGACAGCCAGTTAAATTAATAATAAAGGTTCCATAGGGAAAGCGCAAGCCGAATTTTGCTTTTGTCCATTCGGTAATGTGATAACGAGATAACGCCCCCGGAACTGCTCCTGCTACAATTGCGAAAACATCGTTCAAATCTGACATTGTCTCTAATTTTTTTGCTATCTTTGTCTAGGCTCTATCATAATTGATGCGGTTATCGATCGCATGGCCGATATTTTCAGGGGTGTTATTGTCGAGGACAACCCTCTGATTTTAAAATAGAGCTATGAAAATTCAACCGCGTAAACGTTTTGGACAACATTGGTTAAAAGATGAATCGATACTCGATCGCATCATCGGCGCTGCTAATTTACAATCAGAAGATCGGGTATTAGAAATCGGACCGGGTACAGGCATTTTAACCCGTCGTCTTCTCGATGGCGCTCAATTGGTGGTCGCTGTAGAAATCGATCGAGATCTATGGACAATTTTAACTAAAAAATTTGGCCAACAAGATAACTTTCATCTCATCCCAGGGGACTTTCTTACCCTTAAACCCGAGCAACTGCCGCCAGTTAATAAAGTAGTGGCTAATATTCCCTATAATATCACCGGTCCGATCCTGGAAAAGCTGCTCGGTTCGATCGCCCATCCCTGCACCCCCCCTTACCAGAGTATTACCCTCTTAGTCCAGAAAGAAGTCGCCGAAAGATTAGTCGCTGTCCCCTCCACAAAAGCTTACAGCGCTTTAAGCGTCCGCATTCAATACCTTGCCGATTGTCAATGGATTTGTGATGTCCCCCGGCGGTCTTTTTCCCCACCTCCCCAGGTGGATTCGGCGGTAATTCAGCTTTTACCCCGTGTTTTGCCGAAAAATGTCAGTAATGCTGCCTTTTTGTCCACTTTAATTAGCTGGGGTTTTGCCAACCGGCGCAAAATGTTACGCAATAATCTAAAAAATTGTCTAGATAGCGATCGATTAAGCCAAATCCTGACACAATTAGAAATTAATCCCCTCGCTCGCGCCGAAGATCTCAGTTTATCGCAATGGATTGACTTGGCGGAAAAATTAGGTCAATTGCCAAAATTTTAGATTTTTTTCCTTGACAAATGCACAGTTATACCCTTCTAGCTCCCGCTAAAATTAATTTATATCTAGAAATCGTTGGCGATCGCCCTGATGGTTTCCACGAGTTAGTGATGGTGATGCAGACGGTGGCATTATGCGATCGCATAACTCTCCGGCCGAACGGATTGCAGGAATTCCGTCTCTTTTGCCATCATCCCCTCGTCCCCCAAGATAGCAGTAATCTCGCCCATCGCGCCGCCACTTTGATGGCGAAGGAATTCCCCCGTCTCTTTGCCAATTACGGCGGCATCGATATCACCATCGAGAAACATATTCCCGTGGCTGCCGGTTTAGCGGGGGGGTCCACCAACGCGGCGGCGGTGTTAGTCGGTATCGATTTAATCTGGGAATTAGGTTTAACCCGTCCGGAATTAGAAACTTTAGCGGCAAGATTGGGCTCCGATACTTCCTTTTGTGTGACAGGGGGAACGGTTATCTGTACGGGAAGGGGAGAAATTCTCGATCCGATCGCTCCTCTGACTGGATTATGGGTGATTTTAGCTAAATACGACCATTTATCCGTTTCTACACCCTGGGCCTACCAAAGCTATCGGCAAAAATTTCAAGATACCTATCTGTCTTCTCCAGAGGAATTTCATCACCGTCGTCAGCAGGTGAGTTCTGGGGCTTTGGTACAAGCGATCGCCCAGAAAAAACCGGCCGCTATCGGCAAATTTATCCATAATGACCTCGAAAAGGTGGTTTTACCCGAATTTCCCCTCGTGGCCGAGTTAAGACAGGTTCTAGGGGATTTAGGCGGCTTGGGAACGATGATGTCAGGATCCGGCCCGACGGTTTTTACTCTCTGTTCATCTCAGGAAGTGGCGGAAACCATCGTTAAAGAGGCCCGGGAAATTCTCGTCGCTCCCGATCTACAATTTTGGATAGCTCCAATCACCGATACAGGCATTCAAGTGACTTGAGAAAATGACAATTAACCGCCTTCACCAAGATAACCAAACTCGCGGAATAATTGCCTCTCGATCGCTCATTTCTCGCCTTAAAATTTGCCAAACCTGCTGAAACCATTGTCGCACTTCACCGCTAGAATTACCCCGATAACGACACAAAAGACCATCTCCTAAAGTGCTAGTAACTCCCATCTCTCCTTCTAGGGAAAAATCTCTCACTTTCTCAATCAAATTTCTTCCCACCGGTTGACCGATATAAACTAAAGTACCGATCATGGCACGATCATTTAAACCGGAAAATCCCTCGATCATTTTACCACCTAACAGGCAGGAGCGATCGAGCCATAAAGGTTGTCCTGATCGCCAAATTTCCCAATTAGAATGCCATTCTCCCGCTAAAAATTTCTCGCCTCGCGCACTGCGACCAAAACGCGTAATTTCCCATCCCAACCAACTGCTATTTTCCCCTAGATCGACTCGTAAATGTTGGCGAAATACCGCACCATTAAAGATAATTGTTTCTTGGGGTAGCCATTCTAAACCGGCATTGTCATCGATTTTAATCTCGATTAATTGCTGGGCTATCTGACCATTACTCTGGTAAACTTTTCCAGCAGAAGCAGTGGTAATCAGGGCATTAGTAGCGGACTGGAGATGAATTTTTTGTTGAAGAACATCACCCCCAACTATTCCCCCCGCCGTGTGTAAAATCACCGTATGACAAAGATTTTTTCCTTCGGGATAAAAAGGTCTTTGTACTTTTAAAGGGGCGGTAGCATAGAGGTGATTAATCTGGGTTGCGAGATTTTTTTGCGTGTAAATTAGTTCTAGGTTTCCCTGCCACATTATTTATTGAGCCTCAGTCATGGTTTCTAGAAATTGCCGATAATTTTCAGGACTGAGATTAATTTTAACTTCTATTTGCTGTTCTTTATCCCTGAACAGTAAAATATATTCACTTTCCGCTTTTTTGCCGACCAGGAGAGGATTTTTTAGCTCGAATTTTTGATAAACCAGATGGGGTTTCGTCACCCGAATAACTAAACTAGGTTGGGACTGGGGATAAATATATAATTGCTCCCGTTCCCGATCTAAAATTAATTGTTTAGGTGTCATGCTTCTTTCGTCAGCAAAAGTAGATTTATGCCAATAGAGGGTAATACCCCGAATTTGAGGCATTTGGATGCTAAATTTTTCATCAAAACCTTGCCGCTCCCAATTAATATCTTCCAGAGAGCCAGGATCGGGAATTAAACGCTGTTGCCAGAAGACTTCCTTAAGATTTAAATCTTGCCACCATTGGCTAATAATTTGGAAATTCTCCAGATTATCGGGGTTGGGATTGGCACTTTGCCAGAGGAGAGGAGTAAGCATTTTGGGTAAATTTGGTGCTTCGGTTTATGCTATGCAATGTCCTTCCCTATAAGGGTTTCATCCCTTATAGGGAAGGACATTGCTGCGATTTTTGTCAATTGTTTTCGATCTAGAACGAACTAATCAATAGAACTCTTGCCAGATAAGGATTTAGTCGATTTATGCCACCCTATTGAACCATACCAAGTAACAAAGAACCCTGTTTACTGATTACTGTTTACTGATTACTGTTTACTGATTACTGTTGAGACTTGACATTGGGGACAAAAATGAGCCGAGCGCCCACTTAATTTAATTCTGGCAATAGTTGCACCGCAAAGGCGACAATTTTCGCCATTACGACCATAAACCCAGGCCATCGCCCCATAATTGCCATTAACTCCGGTCACGTGGAGAAAATCGCTAAAACTGGTTCCGCCTTCAGCGATCGCTGTTTCCAATACAGAAATAATGTTTTTTGTCAATAAGTCTATTTGCTCAATTTTCAAGAGATTAGCGGCAGTTTGGGGATGGATACCACTTTTAAAAAGAACTTCATCCGCATAGATATTACCAATTCCTGCGACTACATTTTGATCGAGGAGAAAAGTTTTAATCGGACGACGACTTTTTTGACAGTGACGATAGAGGTAATCGGCGGTAAAATTGCGATCAAAGGGTTCCATTCCCAGTTTTTTGAGACCAGTAATCACGCTTTCTGGGGTTTTATCGGCGGCAATCCACCAAATTTTCCCGAAAGTGCGGGTATCGACAAAGCGCAATTCTTGCTGATTGGCAAAAAAGAAGCGTAAGCGCGTATGAATTGGCAGGGGAGTGGTATCTTTTACCCAGAGCAATTGTCCGGTCATCCGCAGATGAACCCCGATACTGCTACCATTATCTAAATTGGCGAGGAGATATTTGCCTCGGCGCTGCCAATTGCTAATCGTAGTCTGAGCAATTCCTTGCAGAAAAGTTGCCTCGCAATTAGGGTAGGCTAGGGTACGCTGTAATAATACTTCCCCACCGATAATTTTTTTGCCCTGGGTAACTTGATTTAACCCGCGACGCACCGTTTCTACTTCTGGCAATTCTGGCATATAAGTGATTAGACAAAATTAAGTTCTTGGTTAGGGTAGTCAAAAGGCAATAGATAGATAAACAGAACTTTTGATCGGGAAACGACAGCAAATTAACGTCAATTCTACTTGAACTTTAACATTTCGATGGTATCAATTATTTCCCGTTCAAAACTGACTTGAGCGCGATTAGTTTTACCACCAATATAAAAGCGATCGCCCGATTGTAAAGCCCAAATTTGGGAATGGGAAAAGTAGCTCATTACCACTCCCATCATCAATAAAGCAAAACCTAAATAGACGATAGGGACTCCCGGATCTGCCTTAATTTGTAACCCTGTGCTGCCCACTAATTCGACTATTTTTAGATTAACTCCATTGATGGGAATCGTCATTCCTTCTCGTACAGCAGCGGTTAAATCTCCCTGAGCATCATAGACAATTACCGTACCTTGTAAATCTCTGGTTAAAAGAGAAACTCCCTCACTAAGATCGGTTTTAGTCGGAATCCAAGTTCCCCAGATTTGTCCATTACCTTTGGTGTCTAAACTAGCCATCGGTAGCTGTAGGATTGGACTATTATTCACCTGTACTTTTACCCCAGCAATCCCCCAACTGGTTTGATAAAAAGTCACCCCTTTATGGTGCAGAGGTTGATTAACTTGAATAGTTTTGCGATCGATCTCCTGTCCTTGATCATCGATCACCGACAAATCAGAATAAAATTGTTCTATATCACCTTGAGGACTATAATCAATCCAAAAACGATTAACTTTAATCCCCCAATCCTTAGGGAGAGAATTTTTAGATAAGGGTCCAGCTTCAATAATATTTTTAACCTGAAAACTATCGCCACTAGCTACCATTTCTTGAGCGAAAAACCCCGTTAACGCTCCCCAGATCGCCCCTGCTAAAATAATTAACATGGCTGCATGAACGATAATCGGACCGATTTTACCGATCAGACCTTTACGCGCATAAAGACTGTTATTTTCTCGAAAAACTTTGTAGCCTCTTTTTTCTAATAAGGGGGTGAGAGATTCTAGGGAACCAGTTTCTAATTCAGCACTTAAAGCTAGTTTGTGAAATTGGCGAGATTGTTGATAAAATTGCCAGTTTCTTGCCGCCTTTAAAGCGGGGAATTGTCGTCGGAAGGTGCAAGCGGTTAAACTGGAACCGAAGAGAATTAACAATGATAGATACCACCAAGTGCTATAAACATGATTTAATCCCAATAGTAATAAAACTTTCCAAGTCAGAAAGCCAAATAAAGCGGGTTTTTCAGGATAATTAGCTTGGTAGAAAGATAGAGATTGTCCCTGTTCGATTACTGTCCCAGAAATGCTAAAAATAGCGATTAAAAGTAAAAGAATAATTGCCAATCGCAGATCGGCAATAGTCTGGATAAATTTACGTCCCCATTGAGGCGGTGTATTATTTAAATTTGTCTCCGATATAGTCATAGTTAAAACTTTTGCAATTCTAGCCAATTATCTATGATAACTCTCCACCATCACAGCAGACGGGATAATAAAGAAAAAACTCCAAAACCGATTAATAAAACCCCACTGACAGGATTAATCCACCCGGACCATTGACGTAGGGAAAGAAAGCTTTTCAGCGAAGCAGTAAAAGAACCGACGATAATTAGGGGTAAAACATAGCCGGCAGTGTAGGATAACAATAATCCCCCTCCTAAGCTTAAATCCCCCGTATTTGCCACCCATGCCAATAGAGTTGCTAGAACAGGTGTACTGCAAGGAGAGGCGATTAAACCAAATGTTAAACCGAGAAGATAGGACCGCAAAATCGGGGGAAAATCGCTGGTAATCCAATCGGTAGCACCAAGGGAGGGGAAGCGCAGGGGTAATAATTCCAAGAGGTTTAACCCCATCAAAATAGCGATCGCGCTGACGATAATTGGTAAACCGATTCCCACCTGTCCATAGACTTTTCCTAAAGTAGCGGCAATTAGTCCCAATCCCGCTAAGGTGGTAGCTAATCCTAGGGAAAACCATGTGGACTGCCAAAAAGCCGCTAAACGACCTTTATTTTCGTAACCCCCGATATAAGCGACGGTAATCGGCAACATCGACAGCATACAGGGGGTAAGACTGGTGAGTAAACCCGCTAGAAAAATCACGGCAATACTGACAAAACTAAGGTGCGTTAGTTGGGAAGTCACTAAGCGATCAGCGTATTGTTCAAGGTGATAGAGTTGAGTCTGTAATTGGTCTAACATATTGGGGAATTTTTCAGGCTAAATTTGGCTCATTTCTAGGATATTACCATCGGGATCACTGACAAATAATGCCTTTCTACCCGAGGCACTCATTTGAATTGTATAACCTTGACTTTCTAGATAGTTAACCATGGCTGTCACGTCATCAATAGCGAAGGCAATATGAGGATTACGTCCCCATTTTTCGGGACTGGGACGGTAGTTTTGGTAATTGCTATCGACAATTAAATGAATTTGATAATCTCCCACTTGATACCAAACCCCATCGTATTGCAAAGGGCGATCGATTCTAGTCAATCCTAGAACATTTTCGTAAAAGTTAATGGCTTTTTCTAGCTCCGTGACTAAAATCGCCGTGTGTAAGGATTTTGTGATGTTCATAGTTAATATCTGACTCGCGGATCGAGCCAACTATAGGTTAAATCGGCAATTAAGTTAAAGATAACAATTAAAATCCCATAGATAAAGGTAATCGCCATCACTACGGGGGTATCACTACGGGAAATAGAATCGATTAATAAAGCACCGATACCCGGCACACGAAACACTTGTTCTGTGACTAAAGCACCGGTAAAAATTGAGGGAATATCGAGAGCAATCAGGGTGACAACGGGGATTAAAGCATTGCGAACTATATGCTTAGTGAGGACAGAAAAATTAGTTAGTCCCTTCGCTAAGGCAGTTTTAACGTACTCTTGGTGAATTTCTTCAGTTACGGAAGAACGCACGAAACGCATCAACATCGCCCCTTGATATAAGCTTAATACAGTTACGGGCATAATTGACTGTTTCACCTGCTCGATCAAACTATTAAAATCACTGATTTTTAGTGTACTCTTATAAAAAGATGGTAGCCAGTTTAACTGCACACTAAAGATAATAATTAATAACAATCCCGTCACAAAGGTGGGTAACGAAAAGCCAAGCAGGGAAAAAGTAGAGATAATTTTGTCTAACCAAGAATAGCGCTTGACTGCTGAAATTATGCCCAAAGGAAAAGCGATTAAAACCCCGAAAATATAGGCAATACCGACAATCCAGATAGTTGTGGGTAAACGCTGCCAAATGAGGGTAAAAACTGGGCTGCGACTGGTGAAAGAATAGCCCATATCTCCTTGAAGAAATGCTAACAACCACTTGACATAACGCACAGGAAGGGGTTGATCTAATCCGAAACTTTTGCGAATATTTTCTCGCACCGCTTCCGTAATAGCAGGATTAGCGGCAAATTCTCCCATCGGATCCCCCGGTGCTAGGGCCAAAATGCCAAAAACTACCATACTAATAGCTAAAAGAGTGGGAATCGAAAATAATAATCTTCTCAGAAAATATTTGAGCATTTATTGACTACGCTTCCAGTCTTTGATGTTCCAAGTATTTCTATCCCAGGGAGTTAATTCAACCCCCGACAAACTATTGCTAATTGCCACCACATCAGCACGATGAACCAGAGGAATAATCACAAAATGATTAATTAACATATCATTCATTTTAATCGCTATTTCTCGCCGTTTTTCTGGGTTTAATTCTTGACTAAAAGCTTGCCATAATTTATCGTATTCAGGATTACAATAACGAGCATAATTATCTCCGGCCCAACCATCAGCTTTTTGGGGAATTTCGCTACAGGTAAAGGTTTTAAAATAGGCTTTTGGATCGGGACTATTATTACCTGTAGTGTACATTTGTAGGTCAGCATAAAACTTTTCTACCGTGTCATCGTTAGCAGGATCGCTAGAAAAGAAAATGCTGGCATCAACAGTTTTTAATTCTACTCCTACCCCGATCGCTTGTAAACTTTGTTTGATAATTTCTTGAGTTTTCTGACGAAGAGGATTGACAGTGGTTTGAAAAACTAATTTCATTTCTACCCCATTTTTATCCCTAGTGCCATTACCATTACTATCTTTCCATCCCGTATCATCTAGTAATTTATTAGCCTTTTCTAGATTAAATTCATAGCTAGTATTGGGAGAATTATATTCCGATAGCATCACAATAAAATTAGGAGTTGTTTTCCCAGTAATACCATAAAGTTGCGTAGCAATAGTATCTCTATCAACGGCTAAAGATAAAGCTTCTCTTACTTTCGCATCACTCAAAAAAGGATGGGAAAACTTAATACTAGACCTCTCACCTTCAGGAGTAGCTTGAGCAGGATCACCCAAATTAAATAAAACTCTTTCAACCAAAGAACCGAAACTAGATATTAACTGACCACGACCCGCTTTTTCTAAATCACTTAAAACCTTGGCCTCTACTTGCAAATTATAGGCATAATCCGCCTCCTGTGTCTGTAAAACCTCTCGTGCCGCCGAAGTTGCATCACCTCCTCCTTTTAATTCTATTCTTTGAAAACCTAATTTATCCGCTTCTGTAAAAAAAGAATTTGGTTCATAAACTGCCGTATCTCCCGGTTTAAATTCTACCACTTTATAGGGTCCAGTTCCCACTGGTAATAAATTAGCAGGGGCTTGGCGTGCCGTTTCATTGCTATACTTTTCATAGAGATGGGCGGGTAAAATCATCCCTTCTGTCCCCACAAAAACTAATGACCAAGCGGGATTAACTTGCTTAAAAGTTATTTTAACTGTCTGGGGATCGATCGCTTCCACACTTTTAACTATTTCATAATTGCCAGCGCTAGTAGAACCAGTTTTCGGATTGGTAATAAAATTATAGGTAGCGATGACATCTTTGGCAGTAAAAGGAGTACCATCTGACCATTTAATATCTTTTTTTAGCTTCCATGTCACCGATTTACCATCCTGGGCAACTACCCCATTTTCAAGAGTAGGAATTTCCGCCGCTAAAAAAGGAACTAATTCCCCCTTTTCATTAAAACTAGCCAAAGGTTCTAAGGTAATGCGACTCGCTTCTGAGTCTTTAAATCCCGTGGAGAGATGGGGATTTAAAATCGTCGGTGCTTGCCAATATAAAAGTTTTAAAGTTTCTGTGTTATTATTTGTCGTTGCTGGGGGATTATTAGCTGTTTGTTGATGACAAGCACTAAAAAGCAGCGTACAACTAAGGGATAAAATTAACAGGGGCAAGAAAAGCGAGTGCTTAAACATTTTTAATGACAATCAATAGTTCAACAGGGTGACTTAGGTGATTCCCTAACCCACCAATAACAAATTATCAGAGATTGAGTCTTGATCTCGATCGATTAATTGATTATTTGCCTTTATCCATTCCTAGTCAAGTTAAATCGATCGTGCTATAATAGCGATCCTGTACTAGACAATAAAATTCTAGGCACGGCGACGAAAATGCTTATGACCTTAGCAATTCTGGCTGAACCTGCTCCTCTGCAAGCCAATGAAGACGGCGTAATTCTCGTCGGAAAAACTCGTGTCACATTGGATACTGTAGTGTCTGTATTTAATCAGGGCGCGACAGCAGAGGAAATCGTTAATCGTTATCCATCACTAAACCTAGCTGACGTTTACGCCACGATCGCTTTTTACCTCAAGCACCAATCGGAAGTAGCAGCCTACTTGCAACAGCGACAACAGCAAGCAGAGGAGATTCGGGTAATCAATCAAGCGAGATTTGACCCCCAGGGATTGCGAGATCGCCTTCTTGCGCGTAAAGCAGCGCGGCAAACATGATTAAGCTTCTGGTTGATGAGAACTTTGATAATACTTAACTGGTGCGTTACGGCGGATTACTAATTTTGTTTTTTCATTCCAAGCTTATCACCGCCTAACGCACCCTACAAAATTGCTTTTGCATGAGTAGAAAACGGGTTTCTTGGAGAAACCCGTTTTCTGTGCGTTACTCAAGGGATTTAGTATGACTTCACAGATTAATATAGGAATAAATCTTCTTGGTAAAAAATATTATGTTTGGCAAGAAACAACCGAAACAACCGAGCCAATCGCAAAGTATGAGCGGTGTAACCGTCAATAGCGGTGTCGTTCAACAAGCTCAAGCGGGGTGCGATCTCCAGCAAGCTCAATCAGGGAATTTGGAAACCTAACAGGAAATCACCAATACAGAGGTGGTTAAGCAGTTGGAGAATCTGGAAACAGCAGTGAAAGCTTCATCTGTTACTCAAGAACAGAAAGATGAACTCCTAGACTATCTGCGCCCTGCCAAGCGCGAAGCAGCAAAGGAAGGGGGGAGTAAGGATTTAGTGGGACAAAATCTAAAACAGGTCAATGAGACGCTGAAAACGGGAAAAGAAACCACAGAGGCGGGAAAAAGTCTGTGGCAAACTGGACAGGAAGTTTTTAAAGTGATCGCACCTTGGCTGGGTGTAGCGGCGAAATTTATCGGGCTGTAGATCGTTTTATTAGGTACGAGTAATGGCTTCCCAGGATCAGAATATTGACCATAGCACGATCCAGAATAGCTCGGTTCAGCAAGAACAAGCAGGGCGGGATGCTGTCAGCTTTCTCAATAGCGATGATAACCGAGTTATCATTAACAATATTACCCAGCGTTTGTTTGGTAAATCAGAACCTATTGAAATAGATTGGGATTGGGGAAAGCGAGTATTAAAGGAGAAACAGTTACCGGAAATTCGCCAGCGATTGACTGATACTTTGGGACGCAATCGCATTTTTATGGATGTGGCGATCGCGGAACAACCATCCTGGGTAAATCGCTCACTTTTAGAAGCCGATCGCAGGTTGCAGATTGATGGCAAAGATTGCGGTATTCTCGATCCCAATACAATGCTAATTGAGACGTTTGGGCGGGATGATATTGAGGGAAAACTGCTAATTTTAGGTGCGCCGGGATCGGGGAAAACTACAGCGTTGTTGAGCTTAGCTGAACAGTTGGTTTGTGGTGCGTTAGCGCAGCCGAAAACCGTTATTCCAGTTTTGTTTGAGCTTTCTACCTGGCGCGATGATAATCAAAGTATTCACGACTGGCTGATTGAACAATTGTATGATTTGCACGGCGGCAACCGAAAACGCAAAATCTATGAGAAATGGTTAGAAAGACAGATATTATTGCCTCTGTTGGATGGTTTAGATGAATTAGGGTTAGAAAGACAGAAAAAATGCACTGACAAGCTGAATGAGTTTGCGAAGAAATATTCCCAAATGGTGGTTTGCTGTCGGGTAAAGGAATTTGAAACAGTAAATATGAAGCTGAGTAACCTCAGAGGTGCGGTGTGTCTCCAGCCTTTATCTGATGGGCAAATTGAGGCTTATCTTCACAGTATCCACCGCTCGGAATTGTGGTCAGCCATGCAAACAAATCCTAATTTGCAAGCCCTTCTAAAAACGACTCCAGAGGGCGATCCTGGCTTATTGCGAGTGCCTCTATTCGTTAAGTTGACTGCCGATGTGTATGATCCTAATAACCCCATTCTCAGCAAGAAAGACCTATTAGAGAAGTATATTGAGCGTCAGTTGTCTTTTGATAGGCGAGAACGCGATCGCTATAAAGCAATAGAAAAGCGAGAATGGGCATACAAAACTGTAGAAACGGAACCTAAATTTCAGGAAACTATCAGCAGTCTAAGCTGGATCGCACGGCAATTGCAGGCTAACAAGACGGTGGATTTACTGATTGAGAAAATGCAGCCGAGTTGGATCGAAACCAAACATTTGCAGAAGGATTCTGAGGCGATTTCGGAAAATTCTGGGGCAATTTCGGAAAATTCTGGGGCAATTTCGGAGAAGCCTAGGTGGATATCAAAGTTTATATCCTGGGTTGAACGGGTGGTTGGGTTTTTGATAAATCTGGTGGTTTGGTTTTTTTTAGATCATGTTGGGTTTTGGAAATGGCTGATTAATCATCTGCTGACTATTAATCATCTGCTGATTTTTTATCTGTTAATTTTTTTATTGCTTGCTTTACCATCTGATGCGAACAAGATTAAACCAGTAGAAGTGTTTCAACTTTTAATGTCAAGTACAACAAGACGAAAGATTTTAAAGGCATTTGGTTTAGGACTAACTTATGGACTAATTTATGGACTAATTTTTGGACTAATTTTTGGGTTGATTCTTGAGCTAGTTCATTGGTTAATTTTTGGGTTAATTTTTGGAGTGATTATTGGGCTAATTTGTGGGCTAATTTGTGGGCTAATTTATGGGTTAACTGTTCTAGTTCTAGAAGATCAGGAATTGAAAGACCAGTTGCGTCCCAATCAAGGTATATGGAACTCATTGCAAAGTGTATTGTGGGCAACTACATTTAGTTATCTTCTAGCTGTAGGTACTATTACTATAGCTTTATTCACTTTTTCTGTAATGGAAGGAATATCCAAAAATCATAACTGGATGAATCAATTAATCCTTATTTTTTTTCAATCACTTAAGGTAGGAGTGTTTGTAATACTAATCGTCGGCCCCTTTTTCGGTGGAATAGCCTGTATACAGCACCTTTTCCTGCGTCTTATCCTTTGGCGAAGTGGCACAATACCCTGGAATTTTGCCCGTTTCCTTAACTACTGTGTTGAGAGGCGTTTACTATTGCGTATTGGTGGGCGTTACCGTTTTCTGCACCGCGAATTACTCGACCATTTTGCCCAGAGTGGTAGCTGATCATGTATGGCTGAGTTGGCGAAAAGAAAAACATAGCGATCGCAATCTTATAGAGTGCGTTCCCTAATGTGGCTCCTACCGCTCCACTAGCAGTAGGCTAATCTGGCTAACACGCTTTTGGGCGTGATATACGGAAAGTTTCCGTATAATCAATAGTCCAGTAGTCGTAACGCACCACCCACGAGATATATTAAAAATAGTAGGCGTTATTTTTTTATCGTTGGGTTGTAACCAGTAACGTTATGGGTTACACTTAATGGATGATAGTCAGTTTCAAGCATCGAGGACTAGAGCAGTTCTTTGAGTCGGGAACCACCCGAGGCATTCAGGCAAATCATGCCCAACGAATTCGGCTGATTCTGGCTCGTCTCAGTGCGGCAACTTCACCGCAAGACATGAACTTACCCGGGTTGGTACTTCATGAACTGGCAGGGCAACGTAAAGGAACCTGGACGGTGAGAGTATCTGGAAACTGGCGGATCACTTTCACCTTTGACGGTGTTGATGCTTGTGATGTCGATCTTGAGGACTACCACTGATGAAAATGCATAATCCACCACATCCTGGTGAAGTTCTTAAAGAACTTTGTCTCGAACCTTTGAATCTGACTGTGACTGAGGCTGCTGAAGCATTGGGTGTAAGTCGAAAAACCCTATCTGCCATCTTAAATGGTAGGGCAGGTATTAGCCCCGAAATGGCAATTCGCTTAGGGAAAGCTTTCGATACATCTCCTGAAAGTTGGCTCAATCAGCAAATGCAATACGATCTATGGCAAGCAGAGCAGACAATCGGCAATATCAAAGTCAAACGGCTATCAGTTGTCTAACCAGGGTTTGCAGCCGACGGACTCAACACCCCAGTGCGATGCCGAAGGCACTGCATAGCAGATCGCCGATCGCGTAGGGTGCGTTCCCTAATGTGGCTCCTACTGCCCCACCAATAGATTTTTGGGGAACGCACCATGCTAGAGGATTATAAAAATATTTGCCGTCGCACTCCAGCCCATCGCGGCTGAGTTCAACCGTTATCGAGAAAAATAATTAAATCCCGTCAAATTCCCCTAAAAATTTCACCTCTGGTTCTAACCAGAGGGACCAGCGATCGAACACTTGTTCCTGCACATGGCGAATTAAACGCAGAATATCCGAGGCTTTTGCTGAACCAATATTCAGGATAAAATTAGCGTGTAATTCTGATACTTGCGCCCCACCAATTTGATAACCTTTTAATCCCATTCCCTCAATTAAAGCCCCGGCAAATTGCGGTTTAGGATTGCGGAAAACACTACCACAACTAGGACGATCATAGGGTTGGGTACTTTTGCGATGGCGTAAATTATGGGTAGTAATTGCCATTATTTCCTCGCAATTATCGGTAGCTTCTAACTGAAATGTGGCTTCGATAACTAAACGTTGATTCCCTTGCAGAGAAGAACTGCGATAACTATAATTTAAATCTTCTTTGCTTAAAGTTTCTAACTGACCATCGGGATTTAATACCAGCGCCCGCACTAATCGATCCGCCACACAGGAGGTGTGCGCCCCCGCATTCATCACCACAGCACCCCCCACCGTACCGGGGATACCCACCGCCCATTCTAGGCCCCTCCAGCCCCGTTTTGCCGCTCTCCAAGCTATTTTTGGCAGGGGTTCCCCCGCTGCTGCTGTAATCGTAACAGTTTCGCCATCAAAACAACTCGATCGCAGATGGCGAGTATTGAGGACAAGTCCGGGTAAACCTTGATCGCTGATTAGTAAATTTGAACCAGCCCCCAAAACAGTCAAGGGCAAATCTTGCGATCGCCACCAAGCGAACACTTCTCTTAATTCCTCTAGATTAATGGGTTCGGCATACCATTGCGCTCTTCCCCCCACCCGGTAGGAAGTGAAATCAGCTAGAGAAACAGAGGTTTTAATCATAGGGTTTTAGGGGTTGGAAGTTGGGGTTTTCGGGTGTTGGGTGTTGAGGGTTGGGGGTTGGGGTTTTAGGGTTTTGGGGTAGTGGGGAATTTAGCTGAAATTTCCCTATCTCCCTATCTCCCTATCTCCCCATTTCCCCATTCCCTAACTCCTATACTCTAACTGCTAATTGTTCGCGGTAAAGAGAGAGCATTTCGGGGATAACTTGATTGAGATTGCCAGCGCCGAGGAACAGAGCTAGATCGCCGGGTTGGAGAATTTCTAGCAGGAATTGACCTAAAGAACTCAATTCGGGGTGATAGTAGGCATTTTTATGGTGTTTTCTCACCTGTTCGGCCACTTGCTGCCCGGTGACGTGATTGATATTCACTTCCCCGGCACTATAAATATCCGTTAAGACTACCACATCGGCGGAACTGAAAGCGGAGCCAAATTCCTCTAAAAAGGCAGTGGTGCGACTGTAGCGATGGGGTTGGAAAATAGCGATCGAACGTTGGTACTGTTTGCCTTCTACCTTTAATTTTGCCGCTGCTAAAGTAGCTAACAATTCGCTAGGATGGTGGGCATAATCATCGATAAAAGTGATGCCGTTTGCTTCTCCCTTGTGTTCAAAACGGCGTTTTGCCCCGGCAAAAGTAGCGATCGCATCGGCAATAACAGCAAATTCTAAACCGAGATAACGTCCGATGGCAACCACTGCCAAAGCATTGCTAATATTATGTTGCCCTGGGATTTTCACTTCCATTTGTCCCAGATAACTGCCTTTTTCCCAGACGGAAGCTTTCATCATTCCCTTTTCATAGATAATCTCGCTGACGGTGTAATCCGCACCTTTTTCGGGATCGAGACTATAACTAATCGTCGGACGGAAATGCTCGGCGATCGTGTCACAATCTAAACAAGCGACTAAAATCTGGCACTGATGGGCAAATTCATGGAAAGTATCGATAACTTCGCTTAAATTCTGGTAATGATCGGGGTGATCTAGCTCAATATTAGTGATTACGCCGATTTTCGGGGCGTGCTTGGTTAGGGAACCATCGGACTCATCGGCCTCTGCCACTAAAAAACGACCTTGACCAAGACGAGCGTTACCTTCCCAAGCGTCCACCTCACCACCGACAATGATCGTGGGGTCTAATCCCGCTTCTAACAAAACGTAACCGATTAAGCTGCTAGTGGTGGTTTTTCCGTGGGTTCCAGCGACGGCGATACTGTCGTAATCAGCGATTAAAGCCGCTAAAACGTCGCTACGGTGAAAAACTGGGTATCCTAAGTCTCTGGCCGCTTGATATTCCTGATTATGGTCATTAATCGCCGTGGAGCAGATTACTTGCGGAACCGTTTGGCCACTGTTTTGATGGCTAGGAGAATGAAATAAAGCTAAATTATTTGCCTCTTGACGGTGGAAAATGTGCGCTCCCGCTCCCTGTAGCCGTTGGGTGATATGAGTAGGACGTAAATCGGAGCCAGACACGGGTAAATTGCGCTTGGCTAAGATATAAGCAAGGGCTGACATCCCAATACCGCCAATACCGATGAAATGGAAAGGTTGGCCGTTAAAATTAACTTTTTTCACTGTTTTCACTCCTCAAACCCACGATTATATAAGTTTTAAACTCGATCGGTAGTAAAGTCAACTTCATGATAGGGGCATTTGAGCAGAATTCCAAAATGTTGCCCAGTTGCCTTGCAAAATCCTTGACGCAGAATTAAATTTTTTTCTCCCAATTCCTTTTTTTTGGGGAGTGGGAAGTGGGGTGTAGGGTGTGGGGTGTGGGGTGTAGGGTGCGGGGTGTGGGGAGAATAAAGCTGCCTATTGCCTATTGCCTATTGCCTCTATTTAGGCTAATTTTGGCTTTAAATCGCTTTAATAAATTAAATTTGCTCATTTAAACCCGATAAGATTGGTGAGCTAATAAATTATTTTCGATCGGGATCGCAAAGTTCAACCTTTAAGGTATGATTGGGAACATTAATTATTTTTTTATGTATTGCACTAAAACGTAGAGGGCAAGCAGCAGTGATTAGAGTAGCGATCAATGGTTTCGGACGGATTGGACGTAATTTCCTAAGATGTTGGTTAGGACGGACTGATAGTGGCTTGGAGGTAGTGGGGATCAATGATACATCAGATCCCCGGAGTAACGCTCACCTGCTCAAATATGACTCGATGTTAGGCAAACTTAACGCTAATATCGATGCCGATGATAATTCTTTAATTGTTAACGGTAAAACCATTAAATGTTATTCCGATCGCAATCCCCTCAATCTGCCCTGGGCAGAATGGGGTGTAGATTTAGTGATCGAAGCTACCGGTGTTTTCGTCGATGAAGAGGGCGCTTCTAAGCATATTGTCGCAGGAGCTAAAAAAGTCCTCATTACCGCACCGGGTAAAGGTTCGGGTGTGGGAACCTATGTTGTCGGTGTCAACGCTCACGAATACGAACACGATAAATACAACGTCATCAGTAATGCCAGTTGTACCACCAACTGTCTTGCTCCTGTCGTCAAAGTGATTCACGAAAACTTCGGCATCATCAAAGGGACGATGACCACCACCCACAGTTACACTGGTGATCAACGCATTCTTGATGCTAGTCACCGAGATCTGCGTCGCGCTCGCGCCGCAGCCGTTAACATCGTTCCCACCTCCACCGGTGCTGCCAAAGCTGTAGCCTTAGTTATCCCCGAAATGAAAGGGAAACTTAACGGTATCGCCCTGCGTGTACCCACTCCTAACGTTTCTGTAGTGGATTTAGTCGCGCAAGTGGAAAAAAGCACGATCGCGGAACAGGTAAACGAAGTTCTCAAAGAAGCTGCGGAAAATTCTTTGAAAGGAATTCTCGAATATAATGATTTACCCCTCGTTTCCTCTGATTATCGCGGTGTTGATGCCTCCTCGATCATTGATGCTAGTCTCACCATGGTGATGGGTGGCGATATGGTGAAAGTTATCGCTTGGTACGATAACGAATGGGGTTACTCTCAACGCGTGGTTGATCTCGCTGAAGTCGTCGCCAGCAAGTGGAAAGGCTAAATCAGTGATCAGTAAACAGTAATCAGTGAACAGTGGGCGTTAATTAGGAGTCAGGAGTGGTTAGTGGCTAGTGATAACTGATAACTGATAACTGACTAACTGATAACTGTTAACTGATAAGTGATAAATTCTCACCGAAAAAGCGCCGATAGATTCCCTCTGTCACCAATTGAGCGGTGATGAGGTTAGCTAGGGCAATCATAAACAGGATCAGTATCTGGTAGGAAGCGGCGTTTAAAGGTTCACTTCCTGCCAATACCTGTCCGGTGAACATTCCGGGTAAACTGACTAAACCCACTACCATCATCTGATTGAGGGTGGGGATTAAACTAGCTCGAATCGCTGCTTTTTGATCAGCTGCGATCGATTGTTGAGGGGTTGCCCCCAAACAAAGATGGGTTTCGATTTCCAAACGGTGACTTTTAATGGCACTGCTTAATCTTTCCCCGGCTAAAGAGGCACTATTCATGGCATTGCCTAACACCATCCCCGTCAAGGGAATCAAGTATTGGGGTGAGTACCATTGTTCTGGTTGAATAATTAAAGCGATCGCATAACCTAAAGTTAGACAGCTACTAATCAATAAAGAGCCGAAAACTAGCGGTAATAAGGCCTTATCTCGGCTATCAATGCGATTTTTAGCAACAATAGTCGCAATAGTCATCATTACTGCCAAAATCCCCAGCACGGCTAGAGGATTATCCAGGGAAAAAATAACGGCGATAACGTAGCCTACCACTAATAATTGCAAGATCGATCGACCGGTCGCTAATAATAATTGTCCCTCTAGAGCTAAATTTGACCAACGGGAGAGGAGTAAACAAATACCCATCATCCCCAAAGCCCAACCCAAATCCACCAGATTTAGTTCTACTAATCCATCCATAAAAATAAAAGAAACAAATTAAAAGGATACTTCATCTATAGATAGCAAGTTTATAATTATTTTTGACTAATTATTCCTTTTTTTCCCCAACAAATCCCGATTAGTCTCTAATTTGAGTGAAAGCGCGTGAGTAAAATTCCCCCCGTCGATTTATCCCGTCAATACCAAGTCATCAGCGAAGAAGCTAACCATGCCGTTTTAGAAATCCTCCGTTCTGGGCGCTATATTGGCGGTGAAGTTGTGAGCGAATTAGAACGACAATTTGCCCTCTATCATGGTGTTAGCGATTGTGTTGCCTGTAATTCGGGAACCGATGCCCTTTATCTGGCACTGCGCTCCCTAGGTATTCAAGCGGGGGATGAAGTAATTACTTCTACTTTTTCGTTTATTGCCACCGCCGAAGCGATTAATTTAGTCGGGGCAGCACCGGTTTTTGTCGATATCGATATCAATACTTTTAACCTCGATGTGGCACTGTTGGAAAAAGCGATTACTCCCCAGACTAAAGCGATTATCCCAGTACACCTTTTTGGGCAATCTGTCAATATGTCTGAGGTGGTAAATTTCGCTCGTTCTCATAATTTATTGGTGATTGAGGATTGCGCGCAAGCAACGGGAGCAGAATGGCATGGGCAGAAAGTGGGGAGTATCGGCGATATTGGCTGTTTTAGCTTCTTTCCCACCAAAAATTTAGGCGGTTGTGGCGATGGTGGCGCAATTACCACCAATAACCCCGAGTTAGCGGCACAAATTCGCATGATTAAAGAACACGGCAGCAAGGAGCGTTATCTCCATGAGGTAATCGGAGTGAATAGCCGCTTAGATGCCATTCAAGCGGTTATTTTGCAAATTAAGCTGAAATATCTCGATTTTTGGAATAATCAACGGATCGAGATTGCCCAACGTTATCGGGAATTACTGCAACCTTTGCCTAATATCACTTTACCTACCGCTTTAGCCGGAGGTAAGCACGTTTGGAATCAGTACACAATCCTAACGGAAAATCGTGACCAAATTCGGGCAGCTTTGCAGGAAAAAGATGTCCTATCCATGGTTTATTATCCGATTCCCCTACATTTACAGCCGGTTTATCGGTATTTAGGCTATAAAAAAGGCGATTTACCCGTGGCTGAATTGGCCAGTGAAAAAGTGTTATCTTTGCCTATGTTCCCCGATTTAAGCTGCGAGGAACAACAACAGGTAGCCTATGCGCTGAAAGATTGTTTGCATAGTTCCTAAGTTATCAGTGGGAATTAGGAATTATGAATTATGAATTAAGTAGGTAGGTGTTAAAAATTGTCAGATTCCCCTCTTATCAAGGGGGGACAATTTGGGTGCATCTCAATTGATGGTATAGTAGTCGTTACTACTGTGTGATGGTAACAGTTACTACTGTCGTACCGTCTGGTTTCGTTTCTGTTTTGACTTCGACTTTATCTTTTCCGCCCATGATATTTCGGTAATCGTATTCTGTAATATCTTGAACTTGATCCTATTCTGAATTGACAAGAACCAAATCAGTAATTTGAAGTTGGGACATTGGAATTATCCTCCTAATTAAGGAAAAAGTAGTTGGCTTGAGATTGGGTTTAACTCACTCATCTGTTCCTAGATTAATCTCTTTCCCAGCAGATGACAACCCCCTGGAAGGATGATTTTTGAACATAATTCTAGTATTTTATGTTCAATTTTCAAGGACAGTCCCCAACGAGAAAATAAGGGTTTCCGGTTATTTCGCCAGCAACTTTGAGATGAAAACTGAGTTTTGCCCCCTAAATCCTGAACATAAATCAACTATTTATGTGTTTCCATTCAATTAATTTCTCAGCGCGAGTAGAGAGTGTCGATAAGATTACTTATCCTCGTATTAGCTACAATGTGTACCAATCACTTCCAAGACTTCTTTAACTATGTGGTTGACCCGGAATGGTTACGCAGTAATGTTGAGGAAGCTGTGGCTTTGCGTCAGACTCAGGCAGGCAAACCCAACAAAGCCTGGCGGGTACTGCACTGGGTTACTTATGTGGAACGTCCGGCCTTGATGGGTTTTGGTCGCGATGTGCGTAAATTGCGGGCGACGGCGGCAGGCAGTGAAAATCAAGCATTGTTGGATAAGATTGCTAAATTGGAGGAGGAAAACCAAAAACTTGAGGAGAAACTGAATACTATCATCGATTTGTTGAAAGGGCAGCAATAATTAGGGTCTGCCAAATAAATCTCAAATTAGGTGCCAGGTTTTGAGCGGTAGGGGCGAGTTGCGTTCGCCCTCTTCAAAAACCTGGCATTTTTATTGGCGAACGCAAAGCGCTCGCGTAGCGAGAACGCAAAGGGTTCCGCTTCCAGGCGCGCGAGGTCATTCTGTTACAATGTGTTGTTTTCTTGATTCTCTGAAGATTGAACGCGAAAGGGAGGCGCAACATAATCCGAAGGTAAATAATTTTCGGGAATGGTTGTTGTATTTCCATCTCGTAGGGAGGTGTAACTGGGAGAGAGAATCTCAATCCCGGCTTCATTACACTTGTCTTGAATATTTTGATGGAGTTCTGAATAAATTATTACCATCAAATTGGGTTGGTTAGTGTAAGCGTTCAATTGATAACTGATGTAAAAATTATCTAGGCTAGTTTGCAGGACAAAAGGGGCGGGTTCTTTGAGGATATGCTCAGTTTCTAGAGCAGCTTCAATTAAGGTTGTGTGGGCTTTTCGCCAAGGCAGATCGTACCCTAGGGTAATCGTTGTCTGAATAATTAGATATCTGTTTAATTCCCGCGAGGAAATACTAAAGTTAATCACATTACTACTTAATAAAGATGAGTTAGGAATAGTAATGATTTTATTAGTGGGAGTGCAAATGCGAATTACTAAGAAGTTTTTTTCAATTAGATCGCCAATTACATCTCCTACTTGAATATGATCTCCGATGCGAAAGGCACGGGTATATATAAGAATAATTCCACCAATAACATTGGCGATTGCCGAAGTAGAACCAAGGGATAAAAGAAGACCAAGAAAAACAGAAACACCTCGGAAAGCAGGGGAATCAAAACCGGGCAAGTAGGGAAAAGCAACTATTGCTGCTATGGCAATAATTATGACTAATAGGAGATTGTAAGTAGGTTTAGCCCAATCAGTATAAAAACCAGGAATAACCAGATTTCCTCTTTCTATTGCTGTAAAAAAGGGCTTGATTAGCCGGATTAAGTAGTAAGTTATAAAAATAATTATGGCAATAATAAAGGCATTGGGAAGATATTGGCCAATGGCTGACAAAACCAGTTCTAATGATTGAGAAAAATAACCTAAAATACTCTCGCCAAAAACTCTTGTCCAGGGAAATAAACGAAGTACAAATGTGGTGTAGTTAAATAATAATAAAAACAGAACAAATAAACGAATTATCCGAAGAACTCGCAGCCAAAAAAAGCTGATTTTAGAGGAAGATATGATCTCAACATTCCCGATTTGAATGCCTGGTGTCAAGGATTCAATCAAACGTCTAATGAAGGGAAATAGCTTCCCTGAAATTTTGATAACTGCAAAGCTAATAATCAAGAAAACAAAGCTGGCTATAACCGTATAAATGATGTTCTTAAGTAGTTGTTCTGGTTTTCGATCTTGGCGATATTGAGCGATAGCAACCTGAATTTTTTGTAAAGCTTGTTGAGCTAAAACCTCTGGGGTTGAACGATAGGCTTTTGCGTCTCCCTCAGTCACCGTTAGAATTACTTCTTGATCTAAACTTAAATAAAGTGAGTTATCATCAGGAATCTGCTTAATTTTCAGGTTCTCAACGGGAATAGAATCATTTTGAGCAATTCTTTCAATTCTCCGGGTAATAGTGTTAGCTCTCTCCTCCGCCGAAAATGAAGAAACTCCCCGCCGGATAAAAAAGAGAGGTTTTCCATCTAACATAACTGGAAAGCCATCAATTTTATTTTCCGGTTGTGTCGGATTTTGAGCTATTCCCAAAAGAGGGGTGCTTAGAGTCAGTAGTAAAACTAGGATAAATAGGACCAAGATATGCCCAATTTTTTTCATCCATCCTCTAGCTTTGGATGGTGTAGTTAGCATTAAATATCTTTGATTAATATCGACAACTGGTACAAATTGCATAGGATTAAGTCAGATTTTTTTGTCTGTAGTCGGGTAAGCTTCAGGCATTACTGTCCTCGATGAGGTGCAGAGAACCTAGGTTGAGACAGGAGTGGAAAAATTGGCAACACCAGAACTTTGTAAGGGTTGCCAATATTTAGGGAATTTAAGCGAGTTTTTCCTCAACATCTGTTAGTGATGGAAATGGGAACCAGATAATTTTGACTGATAATTAGACTGAGATTTAAAGAAGGCGATCGCTGACTGAATATCCCGCAACAACAGAGCCGCCATATCGCGACTAAATCCCTCTTTGATTACCACGCGCTGCACAGTTAAATCTTGGCGATTTTTGGGCATTGTATAGGCAGGAACTAACCAACCCCGCTCGCGCAATTTATCGGCTAAATCGAATAAACTATAATTAGATTGATCGCTAATTGTCTCCTTTAATTTCCAAGCAAAAACCGGAATAGTGCTGCCATCGGTAATTAATTCAAACGGTCCGATCTTAGCGATTTCCCCCGATAAATACAAGGCCGTATCTCGACAGGCTTGATGAATTTGTCGATAACCCTCTTTACCCAAGCGTAAAAAATTATAATATTGGGCGACTACTTGATTGCCGGGGCGAGAAAAATTCAGAGCAAAATTAGGCAGATCACCGCCTAAATAATTACAATGAAAGATTAATTCTTCTGGCAATTCTTGCCGATCTCGCCAGATAATCCAACCGACACCAGGATAGACTAAACCGTATTTATGCCCAGAAGCATTAATCGATTTAACCCATTTGAGGCGAAAATCCCAGACTAAATCGGGATCGAGAAAAGGGGCAATAAAACCACCACTAGCACCATCGACGTGTAGGGGAACTTGCCAGCCAGTTTCTCTGTTCAATTTTTCTAGGGCATCATTAATTTCTTGGACGGGTTCGTAACTACCATCAAAGGTACTACCCATAATGGCAATTACCCCGATCGTATTCTCATCAATTAGTTTAATCGCTTCCGTCGCCTCGAGATGAAAACGATTCCCTTCCATCGGCACAAAACGCGGTTCTACCTCCCAATAACGACAGAATTTTTCCCAACAAACCTGCACATTAATGCCCATGACTAAATTAGGTTTATCGGTGGGTTTACCCTCTTTTTGTCGGCGTTTGCGCCACTGCCATTTTAAAGCCATGCCTCCCAACATCGCCGCTTCACTGGAACCAATGGTAGAACAACCAGTTGCCGCTTCGTTTTCGGGAGCATTCCAGAGTCTAGCGATCATATTCACACAACGCAGTTCAATTTCGGCGGTTTGTGGGTATTCATCCTTGTCGATCATGTTTTTATCGAAGGTTTCCGCCATTAATTGTTTGGCTTCCGGTTCCATCCAAGTGGTGACGAAAGTAGCCAGATTCAGGCGGGAATTACCATCAAGGGCGAGTTCATCGCGGATTAAATTGTACGCCGCCGCCGGCGGCATTTCCCCCTCGGGAATCTCGTATTTAGGTACAGCGGAAGTCAGAGCGCGGGAAGCATAGGTGGGGGTAATTAGTGCCTCTTCCGGACTGAGGCGATCGAGATTAATTTTCTGATGAACCATAAGTAGGGAGGCACAATTATTTGTAGGATGGGTTAGCGGTAGCGTAAACTATGCGGGCGTTGGGTTTCATGCTTCAACCCAACCTACGTTCATCTTATATTTAATTCCACCCACCCACTTAACTTCCTTAATAAAAGATCTTTTTTGCTTAGAGTAAATTACCAATCATTCCAAAAATAATAGCAATAATCGAGACGGATAAAAAATAGGAAAGCATCCCGTGAGTTGCTACCAGCTGCCGCATTGCCGTACTATTAATACTTGTATCAGAGGTTTGATAACAAGCCGCCATACAAAAACCTTGATAGAGAAATTCCGTCCAATTAGGTCGATCGCAATCGGGAAAAACCAGGCCTTTACCATCATGATAGTAGCGCACTGCATATTCTTGGCTGTAGATCAATTGTATGGCTAACCAAGCACTAATAATACCCAGAAAACCGCAAGCAAAATGAACGATGGCGTGTTCGGAAGCGATCAGATAAATTAATAGTCCGAAACTGCCGATCGTATACAATAGGGATTCCAGAAATGCCCCCCGATGATTGGGAGATTTTAATAGTTCTAACTGCCAGGGGGCAAGGCAAGAAATTCTGTAAGCTAGCAACATAATTGCCACTATCAAAGCGAAAAGAAAAGCTAAAACCAGTCGCAGAGTAATAGTCACCGGCAGCATTAAGACCATCAGGGCGACCATTATTTGACAGAGCCAGCGAATTTGAGTATAGCTGGGTTTTCTAGCGGTTTTTTTGACCATAGATCAAAGCAGAATTATCCCTAACTATTCTCTCATAAAAATCCGCTGGTTAAATTAGGCGATCGCTGCTTGTAATTCTGGGCAACTGTACCAACTCCAAGGCCCGTCTAAAACTGGTTTGATATTCAGTTCTTCACGCCATTGATCCAAGGGTTTTTCCCAGCCTTCTTCCCACTTGATCGGGAATAGGGGTTGGGCCTGGCGACCGATGGTAATTCCTCGAGAAATTAACTCGAATTTGTAACCGAGAGTTTTATTTAAATCGGCATCACTTTCCACCTCACTTAACAGAGTATCACTGGTAAAAAAAGTCATCAGTAAAGAGAGGAGATCGATGAGGAGAAAAGTAGGATAACGAGTTTGAGCGACCGTGACAGAAATTACTCCCAATTCTCCAAGAGTATCTAAACTAAACCCGGTGAGAATGTGATGGATATCGTGGGTTTTATCAATGCGAAAACCAATATAGTCGGCATCAGAATCAAATTGCTCGCGTTGAGGATAAAATTGCGGATCATAGCCCAAAGTGTGCATAATTGTGCCGTAAGTCCAACCGAGAGAACCTTTCGGCATTTTTAACATTGCTTCGAGATCGTAGGGTTTGCCGATGTATCTTTCTTGCACTAATTGCGCGGAAGCTGGTTCTTGCAGAACTGCTTTTACACATAACTCCATCGGGCGACTATTGACCAATCGGCGCTCGATTTCCCAGACATTAGCCGTTTCTTGGCCCGCACCAGCCGCTAGATCGACAAATTCCAGAAATCGACGCAAATTTTCGGGTGTGGCTAATTGATTGATGTATCTGTAACTCATGGAATTATCCTCATCGGTAGATAAATTTACAGGCAGACTAGAACAGGCGTATTAATAAGGCAGGAGGCCACCGTAACCACCGTATCAACCGACCCCGCGGGTACCGGCCCCCACCCCGTAAAAGCCGGGACCGACACCACCACCAACACCAATCCAACCGATAAATAGGGAAGTTGCCCCGCCAGCCTTGGGTAGAGTCCCTTCGATTAGCTTGTAGCTATAAATCAAGTCCTTGCCATCGATGACGGGATTGCTAATCTCGACGACAATTATAGTATTGTCTTGACGGCCAGGTTCGTAGACCGAGAGGGTAGCATTGGCGGGATCGTTAGCAAAATTATCTTTTCCTGCCCTGGCTGTCCACTCATCCATGTAGGCGGCCATAGTCAGATTACCAGCAATCCGGTTCGGGCGATCGGAAAAGTATAATGTCTGTTTGTTGACGTTCACCAGGCGAATTGTTTTTGTGACGAGATCTACCTTAATATCTTCTGCCGTTTGCACAAACATTAACTGCACTTTTTCTTGAGCAGGAGTAGTCTGGGCTACAGAAATATTGGGCATCCCCCAGCTATTGATTGCCATGGCCGCTACTCCCAGAAAAAGTGTATAACGAAAACGCTTCAGGGATTTGGTCAATTGCTCAGAATTTCTCATGATTGCTCTCCTCAATACCCAGTTTAATATACAACAGCTTATTTGACATTTCTAGTAATTTTCTTAGCTAACTATTTAGACTAATTAGCAATTGGCTATGATGGCAGTTTAGGAACGATCTGATCGACAAAAATATTAAGCAAACCTGTCACCATAAATTGTACTCCTATTGCCGCTACAAATAGCCCCATAACTCGCTGAGTAATACTCAAGCCAATATCTCCTAAAAGTCTTTGTAACCATTGGCCAGCAGCGAGGATGAGAAAGACTAAAAAACTGACTAAAATTGTCATCAAAATCAGTTCAATGCCCGTACCATTACCTAGCTTTGATTCCGCTTCACTCGCATAAAGGATAACGTTAGCAATAACTCCAGGCCCCACTAATAAAGGCATAGCCATAGGAATAACAATCTGCCGATAAACTGACTTAGCTTCGCTGAGATAATCCCCGCCTTGCTCATTAATTAAAAGCTCTTTTGTCCCTGCCCCAGAACCGTTAACAATGTTGATACCGATAATCAACAAAAGCACTCCACCAGCCAGGCGAAAAGAGTCTAAGGTGACACCAAAGAATTTTAGCATTGGCGTTCCGATCAACATAAAAATTAACAACAAACACAAGACAGTTAACGAGACAAATAGAGCCACGAGTCGTTGTACTTCTTTACGTTCGCGAGCGGTGTAACTAATAAAAATCGGCAGCATACCCAGAGGATTTAAGAGGGCGAATAAAGTGATGGCAAAGTTTCTCAAAAAAGACCATTCCATGGCAAAAACTTCCTAAGTTAGGCTCAATTTTATCACTGCTTTTAACTTTTGGGTTAGGGGGAAGGAGATGGCATCGGTTGTTCCCTGCAAGCCATCAGTTCTTGTTTCTGTTCGGGAGCGAGAGTCTGCGGCCCAGTTAAATTTGGCTGTTTTTTGATTCCTTCAATCCCCTGGCTCTGAGCCACTTGTACAGTGAGTTGACTAACACAATAGTCTAGATGTTCTTTGCGGATGTTCTGTTCGTTCGGTTGGTCTGTTTGAGCGAGAACCGTCTGAACGGGGAATGAGAGTCCAGATAAAAGCAGCAGTGCGGTTAAGGTTTTCCCTCCCTTCCCCGATCGCTTTTCTCTGTTCAGGGATCACTCAAATAGGGTAAAGTAGGTCAAGGTATGCTAACCCTGTTATTGCATTAATCTAGTCTAAGGAGAACGTCTTAGTAATGTTAACCCTAAAAATCGCCGTTTATATCGTTGTTTCCTTCTTTGTCTTACTTTTTATCTTTGGCTTCCTTTCCGGCGATCCTACCCGTAACCCCGGACGCAAAGACTTTGAGTAGAAGACAATTATCAAACTGGTTCTAGGGTAGAGACACAGGGAACAAGTTATCGGACTTTCCCTGTCTCCCTAGAAATAATGATCGTGGTAGTATCATTGAGGTTCGCTCGTCCTCTATTTCGATCGCCGACTCGTGCAGTCATGTCTTTTTTTCTCTTAGCTGTTGAACCACCTGCCCTGATTAATACTGTAGCTGAACCGGAAACGGAGGAGCGCCAAGTTTCTGAAAATAGTCCCGCGTCAGTAATTCCCCTCCCTGTCACCCCAGCACCTCTAGAAGCAAAAAAGCCTTCAGAAGAGAGCGTTTCTATTCCCCTCACCGTCACTCCACCCCCGGAAACCGTCGAGGTAAAACCCATGGTTCCCGATCAGGGTATTCCCTTAGAACCTTTACCTAGCAGTACAGGTGATGCGGCAGCTTTAGGAAAACCCCTGTCTGTCCAGAATTCTCCATCCCCCCCATCCGTTGATGTCACCATTCATCCCGAAACCGAGATAGTTTCAGGATTAAATCAAAAAGCTCTTAACCAGAAAAATGGCTCAACTCGGCTATTAGTGCGGAAAAAAGGCGAAAAAACCAGCCAAGAATACTTGATTTCCCTCAATAACAGCCTAGCTCAGGTCGCTAATCCAGAAGGGGAAAGACCCCTAGAATTGGTGGCCGATGAGCAGGAATTTGACCAAAATCGGCAGATTATCACCGCTAGAGGTAATGTCACCCTGCGTTTTGCCCAAAGTGTACTAACAGCCGATCGCTTACAGATTAATCTTCCCGAAAAGTTAGCGGTAGCGGAGGGCCAGGTAATCCTAACCCGGGGAGATCAAATCCTGCGCGGCGATCGCTTTGAATATTATTTCGTCCAGGATAGCGGTGTGGTATTTAATGCTAATGGGGAGATTTTTCAACCCAGTACCGCTAGGGATTTAGGACAAACGCTGCCCACGGATGTAGGGGCCAGTAGTTCTTTTGCAACCCTAACCGATCGTTTGGCATTAAATCAACCCTTGCAGAGAATCACCACGGGAGAGGGTTTTCAATTTGTCGTCGGGGGACAGGATCCCAGTCGACGCGATCGACAGAATATTAGTAGTCCCTCGGGGGGAACGATTAATCGTATCCGTTTTCAGGCCGAACGCTTGAATTTTGATGGTAAGGTGTGGAATGCCACTAATGTGCGTCTGACGAATGACCCTTTTTCCCCTCCTGAATTGGAAGTTCGGGCCAATTCCGCCACTTTTCGCAGTACCGGCCCCTTTACCGATGAGTTGCGGATGAGTAATTCCCAGTTGGTTTTCGATCAACGGGTAGTGGCACCCACTTTTATTAATAGTCTTACGTTCGATCGCCGTCGTCGTCGTCCTTTTTTAATTGCTCCGGGCTATGATGGGGAGGATCGGGGCGGATTTTTCGTAGAAAGTCCCCTAACTTTAGTGGAGACACCGAAGACTATTTTTGAGTTGACACCGCAATATTTAATTCAAAAAGTCCTTAATCCCGATGCTTTTCCCTCAGCTAACCCCGGAGGTGGGGAAGTTTCGGCCCTTAGTCCGAAAGCTTTTGGTTTATTGGGTAATTTTGCTACTAATTTCGGTGAGCGCTCGTTTTTGCAAGCGACAGCTTCTTTTTCTAATTTAGATTTGGAACAGATCGAAAATAGTGTTCGTTCTAAAATTCGCTTTCAACAGACGATCGGACAGTTGCAGGATCCCTATCTGCTCAATGTGGAGTACAATTATCGCGAGCGTCTCTTTAACGGTTCTTTGGGGTTTCAGACGGTTAATAGCAGTTTTGGCGCAATTTTGACCTCACCGGTGATTGTCGTCCCCAATACGGATATTAGACTCAGTTATCAAGCTTCTGTTCAGAATATCAACGCACCCACCGATCGCAGTGATCTCTTAGCGGCCAATGCAACGGATAATGTTACTAATTTAAGCCGTTTTCAGGGTGCTGTCTCTCTCAATCGTAGTTTTTTACTCTGGTCTGCCCCTACTTTACCACCGACTCCCGACCAAGGTTTAAGATTTTCTCCTCTTCCCGTTCAACCCTATATTGCTATTGTCACTGGTGTCACCGGTGTCACCAGTTATTACACCAATGGAGAGACGCAAAATTCCGTTACGGGAACCGTGGGATTATTGGGACAGTTTGGGCGTTTTTCCCGCGATTTTTTCGACTATACCGGGTTTAATATCAGTTTTAGTCAGGGTTTGGTTAACGGACAATCACCCTTTTTCTTCGATCGCTTTGTTGATCAACAAACAATGTCCTATGGTATAACTCAACAGGTATATGGTCCGATTCGTGTGGGTTTCCAGAGTATTTATAGTATCGATCAAGCGAAGGAAATCAGCACAGAATATTTTCTCGAATGGAGTCGTCGCACCTATAGTTTAATTTTGCGCTATAACCCCGTGCTGCAGTTGGGAATACTCAACATCCGCGTGTCGGATTTCAATTGGACAGGCAACCCCGGCTATTTTGAGGGCAGCGATGTCCGTCCGGTGGTGGATGGAGTAACCCGTTAAGTTGAGGAGACAGGAGAGGGGATAGGGGATGGGGGATAGGGGATAGGGGATAGGGGGGAAACAATCCATAACTGGGTTTTTAAAGTTAGATCGGCAGTTAATCACAGGATTAAAAACGGATTTAGTATGACTACTACTCTTGAAAGCTTACAGGAATTTATTGATTTTTGTCAGCAGCATATTACTGGCAAAGAAAGGAAAGAAGCTCAGATTTTCCTAGACCGTTTCTTTCGAGCTTTTGGTCATAAAGGTGCGTTAGAAGCGGGTGCAACCTATGAGGAGGCGATTACTAAAGGTAGCAAGAAAGGTAAAACCGGATTTGCTGATTTAGTTTGGAAACCTCGTGTTTTAATTGAAATGAAAAAGCGAGGAGAAGATTTAAGTAAACACTATCCCCAAGCTTTTGAATACTGGAGTCGATTGGTTCCTAATCGCCCTCGCTATGTCTTATTATGTAATTTTGATCAGTTCTGGATTTTTGATTTTGATCTTCAAATAGATGAACCGGTAGATCGAGTCAATCTCAACGATTTGAAAAATCGGGTGAGTGCCTTCAATTTTATGGAAGTAGGGAATCGCACCCCTATCTTTCAGAATAATCAAGTCGAAATTACAGAAACGGCGGCGCGGCGGATGGGTGAGTTGTTTCAATTATTAAAAAAACGCAGTCATAAAAGCGGTTTTGATGAGTTGACGGCGCAGCGATTTATTTTGCAGTGTGTCTTGGCAATGTTTGCTGAGGATAGAGGATTGTTACCAAGAGATTTATTTATTTCTTGTGTACAAGAATGTCTAAATGGTGGCAATTCTTATGATGTCTTGGGGGGATTGTTTCAACAGATGAACCAACCCGGAATTACCCCCGCTGGTAAGTATCAGGGAGTGGATTATTTTAATGGGGGACTGTTTAGTATAATCCATCCAATTGAATTAAATCAGAAAGAATTAGAGTTTTTGGATGTGGCGGCGCGTCAGGATTGGAGTAAGATTCGTCCGGCAATTTTTGGTAATATTTTTGAGGAGACAGCTAATGCTGAAGAACGCCACACCTACGGGATGCACTTTACTTCAGAAGCGGATATTATGAAAATTGTTCGCCCAACTATTAGCCGTTACTGGGAGGAGAGAATTGAGCAAGCTGGGACGATTGGGGAGTTAAATACACTTCAGTTAGAATTACAGCAGTATAAGGTATTAGATCCTGCTTGCGGTTCGGGTAATTTTCTCTATGTCGCCTATCAAGAATTAAAGCGCATTGAACCAGAAATGTTGAATCTCGTAACAAAACTTTACATTTAAGAACATGACAACCCCAGAACGCCATTTTTCAGATTGAATAGACAATTTTCCTAAACCAGTGTACATAGCTGA
>VYLQ01000064.1_pt1 | contig 48670 bp, 42 predicted proteins | sample 5115351 | NCBI WGS metagenome assembly VYLQ01 (sample SAMN12291776, study PRJNA351875) | freshwater metagenome | isolation source: freshwater lake | place: USA: Michigan, Lansing Lake | collected 2013-08-14 | reverse complement strand
AGGATTTCTTTGCCAATCTGATGTGATGGGTTCCTACAACATTTTGCGAAAAGCATTCCCAAATGCGTTTAACCGCTATGGGATAGAGAGGTGCGTAGTTCACCCAAGGAGAATTAATCTCTCGAAGTAAAAGTGAAGGGAATTTCTGAAATGGAATTCAGTCTGTCTATATTTGACTATACTTTTACTAACTATAAGAGGCTCCTTGGTTATTTCTAACTTCGTGGTTGACCAAGGCACGAATCGTCCCATTTCCTAGATCGATAACGCCAATTCCATCAAGAATACCGATGGGAGTGTAATTGTTGATGGTTTCACCCACTGTAAATAGGGGCGTATATTTATAACCATTCAATCCTGTCACCTGCGGTCCGCCTGTATTAGTATGAGCTTGCGCTAAAACCGTTGGTACGTTTATTAGGGAAATTCCCACTGTTAGCAGAGTTGCCGCTAGAACATTTTTGCGGTTAGAATGTGAAGCAATCATTAATTTTTTAGTCCTCTAATCTCAAGGAAACAAAACGTTCTCTCTTGAGATTAGAAGGCTTTTATTAACGGATTGATAAGCCCAGAATAAAAACTCTTTAAGAACTGATGCTTTGTCATAATTATTAATATTTATGCAAACAATTGTAAAAAAGCTGGATGCTCACGAGCTAAATTCTTTCTATTAACAATAGTCATTTAATCATCGAGCCTAGTAAACAATGTCTTTCCTTTGCTTATTTTGACTCGTGAATACTGCCCCGTGACTCTTTCCCTAAGGGAAGATTTTTGATTTTTTCCAGAGGTCTATTATTAATTCCCACCGCTTGATTAATATTAGTTAACCCATTGGCCTCTAATTTTTCTGTTAATCCTTGTAAAATATTTGATACTAGCCAAGGTCCCTGATATAACCAACCGGTATAAATCTGTAATAAACTGGCACCGGCGGTAATTTTTTCCCAAGCATCATCGAGGGAAAAAATGCCTCCCACTCCAATTATCGGTAAATTACCTTCGGTTTGCTGATAGATAAAACGGATCACTTCCGTGGAACGTTCCCGCAAAGGTTTGCCACTAATTCCCCCTGCTTCTTCAGTGATTGGTTTACCAGTTTCGGGCAGAATTGTGGTTGTTAATCCCGTGCGTTTAGTGGTGGTATTAGTAGCGACAATTCCCGCTAATTGATAGGAGAAAGCTAACTCAATAATCGTTATGATATCTTCCCATTCTAAATCGGGAGAAATTTTCACTAATAGGGGTTTTCTGCCTTGATTTTCTGTTTGTAAAATGTCGAGGATTTTATCGAGTTGTTCACCACTTTGCAGGGAACGCAAACCGGGAGTATTGGGAGAACTAACATTAACGACAAAATAATCAGCATGGGGGAATAAATAGCGAAAACTGCCTAAATAGTCCTCTGGGGCCTTTTCTAGGGGCGTATTTTTCGATTTACAGAGGTTAATACCGATGGGAATCTGTCGGGGTTGTCGTTGCCAAGATTGCTGGAGAGTTGCCGCTAGAACCGGCGCACCGAGGTTATTTGCCCCCATACGGTTTAATCCAGCTAAATCTTCTGGTAAACGAAATAATCTCGGTTTTGGGTTGCCCGGTTGCCCTTCTAGGGTGACAGCACCCACCTCGGCAAAACCAAAGCCGAAATTATGCCAAAGTCCTGCCCCTAAACCGTCTTTATCGAATCCTGCCGCTAATCCGACGGGATTGGGGAAATTTAACCCCCAGAGGCTTTGAGATAGGCGAGAATCGCTAAAACTGAGGGATTCTGATAATTGTGAGATTAACCATTGTCCCCAAAATCCCTGCCGCGAGCGATCGATTTTTTGCAGAGTATTTAATAATTGTTTTTGTGTTCCCTCTAAATTGCCTCGAATAGCCTTGAAAGCTAGAGGGTAAAAAGGTTTGATTGTATCAATTATATTGGTCATAATCAAGCGGGATTAAGGTGTAGGGTGGGTTAGGTGAGGACAAGTCATGTTTTTGACAAAAAATTTCAAATTTGCCGTAACCCACCTAGCATAATCTTTATAAACCTTGACGAGGGTTAAAAGTTTCGATCGCCCGTATTTTTTGATAAAGTTCTAATTCTTCGGGGCTAGGATTGGGAGGATTAACTAAGAGAATTTCCACTAATTGATCGCCCCTTTCTCCTTGGGAAGTGGGATAACCTTTGTTAGCCAAACGTAATCTTTGACCGCTTCTCACTCCCTTAGGAATCATCATTTTAACTAACCCGTCAATGGTAGGAATTTCCACAAAACCGCCCACAATTGCCTCGCTAGGAGTAATCGGCACTTGACAGACAATATCGGAACCTTGAATCTTAAAAAAGGGATGCCTAGCAATGGTTATTTTTAAATATAAATCACCCCCTTCAATACCCTGACCTTTGAGACGAATTTTCTGCCCATCGATCATGGCTGCCGGCATATCAACCTCTATTGATCTACCATCTTCCAGACGAATTCTTTGTCTGCCACCTTGATAGGCTTTCTCTAAAGGTAAAGTTAATTTTGCTTCCACATCTCGACGAGTTAAACGGGGAGAGGAGGCAATTTTAGCGCGCTTAGTGTTAAGGTTACTAAAATCTCTAAACTTCCATAAATCCTGTTCTGTCCGGGGTATTTTTCCATTACCGTTACTATTCGCTTTTTCCCCCGGACGTATCCCGCGGCGCTTAATCCCCGTCAAGGAACGATTATACTCAACCCGTTTTTCTTCATCGGAGAGAACATCATAAGCTTCATTAATATCTTTAAACTTTTCTTCGGCCGATTTATCCCCCGGATTAACATCAGGATGATATTGACGCGCCAGTCGTCGAAAAGCCTTTTTGATCTCGTCACTGGTAGCCGTGCGAGATACTCCTAAAACATCATAATAATTAACTAATTGTGGCATATATTCAGTTATCAGTTATCAGTTATCAGTTATCAGTTATCAGTTATCAGTTATCAGTTATCAGTTATCAGTTATCAGTCATCAGTTATCAAGGCACAATTATTTGTAGGATGGGTTAGCGCACTTCGTAACATAATCGGGCGTTGGGTTTCATGCTTCAACCCAACCTACGTTCATCTTATATTTAATTCCACCCACCCACTTATCAGTTATCAGATTTGAGTTCTAAGTGAGCAGTATGTATTAAGTGAGCAGTATTAAATAGTAGTTTGCCACTGTCTTTTCACTGATCACTGTTTACTGATCACTGATTACTGATCACTGATTACTGATCACTGTTCCCTGATCACTGATTAAAACCAATCATCATCGTCATCATCCCAGTTATTTTGGGGGGGGATATTGCGGGAACGATTGCCGCTGCTGCGGTTACTTTTACTATTGTTATAACTTTTTTCCTCCGAACGGGGGGAACTTGACCAATCGCTATTGCGGCCATTGTAGTAATTGTCCTGATTGGGGGGGCGATAACTATCTTGATTAGCCGAATAATTGGGTCGATAATCACTTTGATAACCCGGTGTACTGGGACGATAATCCTGGCGATAACGATCGCGGCGCGGTTCGTAGGGAAGATCATCTTCCTTATCCCCGGTAAAAGTCTTGCGAATAGCACTAAAAAAGCCCTCGTCTTCCTCGTCGTATTGTAGCCGTACCTCGCGATTTAATTCATAAATAACATCCTGTAAATCCGCTTGGGCGCGATCGATGCGACGGTCATCATTTTTCTCCAAAGCGTCGATAATTTCCGTACTCAAAGACTCAATTTGACGACGATAGGAACGGGTAAACTCATTACCAAAATCGAGAGTAACATCTTTTAAGCGTCGTTGGGCTTGATCCACCAGAGAGCGGGCGCGATTGCGTTTATCGACCTTTTCGCGACGGGTACGATCTGCTTCGGCAAATCGGGCAGCATCGCCGATCATGCGGTTAATTTCCCCTTCGCTGAGGGTAGAAGCGCCTTGAATGGTGACACTTTGCTCCCGTCCGGTCATTTTATCCCTAGCGGTGACTTGTAGAATACCATTAGCATCGATATCGAGGGACACTTGCACTTGGGGAATACCCCGGGGTGCGGGGGGGATACCGGTTAATTTAAAACGTCCCAAGGATTTATTATCGCTGGCCATTTCCCTTTCTCCCTGCACAACGTGGATTTCGACCACAGTTTGATTATTTTCGGAAGTGGAAAAAAGGTCAGCTCTGCGGACGGGAATAGTGGTATTGCGGGGGATTAACTTTTTCATCACACCGCCGATGGTTTCTAAACCCAAGGATAAAGGGGTTACATCGAGGAGCAGCACGTCTTTGACCTCGCCGCCCAAAATTCCCGCTTGAATAGCCGCCCCGACCGCTACAACCTCATCGGGGTTAACATTTTGATTGGGTTCCCTATCGATAAAACTCCGCACTAAATCCTTAACCACCGGCATCCGCGTACCGCCGCCGACCAGTACCACTTCATCTAGTTGGACGGGGGACAAACCGGCATCAGAAAGGGCGCGTTTGAGGGGACGACGGAGACGACTGATTAAATCGCCGCATAATTCCTCAAATTGGGCGCGACTCAGGCGAGTTTCGATGTGTTTGGGTCCGTCTTCCGTGGCGATGATAAAGGGCAGATTAATATCGGTGACGCTGACCCCAGACAGTTCAATTTTGGCTTTTTCTGCCGCTTCTGTGAGTCTTTGTAGTGCTTGCCGGTCTTGGCGCAGCTCCACGCCTTCCTGTTCCAAAAATTGATTGGCTAACCAATCGACGATTCTTTTATCGAAATCATTGCCGCCTAATTGGGTGTCGCCACTGGTGGCTTTCACCTCAAAAACGCCGTCACCCACTTCTAGGATAGAAACATCAAAAGTACCGCCTCCCAGGTCAAAAACGAGGATTTTCTTGCTTTCCTGTTCATCGAGACCGTAGGCTAGGGCGGCGGCGGTGGGTTCGTTGAGAATCCGCAGCACTTCTAACCCCGCAATTCGGCCCGCATCCCGGGTGGCTTGACGTTGGGAATCATTAAAATAGGCGGGGACGGTGATTACGGCCCCGGTGACTTCTTCCCCTAGATAACGGCTGGCTTCTTCGGCTAATCGGCGTAAAATTAGGGCGGAAATTTCTTCGGGGGCGAATTCTTTTTGCAGACGGGGGCATTTAATTTTGATATTGCCCATCTCATCCCGGCGGATGGTGTAGGGGACGCGCTTCGATTCGGGGTTTAATTCCGAGTAGCGACGACCTATGTAGCGTTTGACTCCATAGTAGGTGTTTTGGGGATTGAGTACCCCTTGTCGCCGGGCCATTTGACCGACCACTAACTCCCCATCTTTATTAAAACCGACCACAGAAGGGGTGGTTCTCATGCCTTCCGAGTTGGCGATGACCACTGGCTTTCCGCCTTCCATCACGGCGACGACGGAGTTAGTTGTCCCTAGATCAATGCCTACTACTCTACCCATGCTTGTTTTTGTCTCCCCCTAGATTTCGATAACTTCGGGACTTTTACCTTCGATCGATAGTTTAAATCGCTTAATGCTTGTTGACAATATTGTATCGAATTGTCTTAGGTTCTCGCTCTCGATTCGGGGGGGATTGAGGGCGTGATTACCGAAGCTTTTAGCGATCGCTGGCGATCGGGCTTGGGAGGTTTAATACTAAATCATTAGGGGTCGAGAATGGAGTCGCCTCCATCCCCTCCTATTCAGAACCGGACAGGAGACTTTCACCTCATAAGTGGTCAGACAAAATTAATTAGATAATTTTCTCCGAATTCTCTCAGACTTTTTTCCACAGATTTAACCAAAGTTTCCCCGCTAGAGTTGGCATCTAAGCTGTATGGCATTTAAACTGCGTCTTGGATTTTATAGTACAAATGATCGAACTCCCTCTCCCCGCTGCCAACTCCGGCGCTCATAGACAGTCTTAACGAGTAATTTAGATAGTCAACAGCTTATCCCCAGCCATTCATACTTAATAAATCCCCACAAGATTTCAATCAAATTCAACTGAGGCAAATACGGCGGATTCAAGCTCGGTCTGGTACATCTTCTCAGTGGAAAGGCTTATCCAATCAGGAGTAGTATAACTACTGTCTTACTGACTGCCAACGACTAAGGAAAATATAGCAATTATTGGAGCCATGAGGTACAATAGAAGGCCAATAGACAAATAATTGAGAGGCAGAGCAGACATGAGACCCTATTCAGTAGACTTTCGCCAAAAAATTATCGATGTCTGGGAAAAAGAAAGAATTTCTATTCGAGAACTAGCCAAAAGATTTAATGTGGCCAAAAGCTTTATTCAAAAGTTATTGAAACAATATCAAGAAACTGGAGATATCCGTCCCCGTCCCCAAGGAGGCAGTCCCCCAACCAAGTTAAATAGTGAGCAATTAGTAATTCTTGTCGAAATCATCGAAGCTAACAGGGATGCAACTCTCCAAGAATTATCTAACTTACTCTCTGAAAAGACACAGATTAAAGTCAGTAGATCCACCCTAGGGCGAATTACGAAAAAACTGAAGCAAATTTTCCCAAAAAAACGCCACACGAGTCCGAAAAAGTCGGAGAAAAAGTAACAGAGTTTCCCATTTGCTCGTCGATGAAGTATTGGTCAATTGAGTCCAGCAGAAAAACACCTAAAAAAGAAGCAAAAATATGGCGATATAGTCAATATTTATCGAGTGCATCTCATCTCTGGGACTTTCTCCCACTTATAATGAGCAGCAGAAGTTATTAAAAGAGGGTGAATGCAATTCGTCCCTACAAGCCCAAAATATGATATAGATATTTCTATAAAATTGAGCTGCAGCCTTTCACTGATTACTGATTACTGAAAGGTCTCCTATCTCGACTACTTATAGTTAATCATGTATTTCTGGCAATTTCGTGTTTATCAGCGTCCTTTGCTGCGTCCCCTACAAACCCATCACGGACTATGGGAAATTAGGGAAGGAATTATTATTCGCTTAGAAGCGGAAGATGGACGAATTGGATGGGGAGAAATTGCTCCTTTACCTGAATTTGGTTCAGAAACATTATCGGCAGCAATATTATTCTGTCAAAGTCTCGAAAATCCCCTATCAATAACTTCAATTTTTTCTATTCCCGAACAATTTCCCGCGTGTCAATTTGCCTTTGAATCAGCTTTAGAAGATTTAAGTATCGAGAATCAATCAAGAGAATTAGAAACGAAAAATTATAGTTATTTATTGCCCACTGGTGCAGCAGTATTTCCTTGTCTAGATGATATTTTAGCCGCTAATAAACCTAATACTTATAAATGGAAAATTGCGGTCAATTCCCTCGCAGAGGAGTTAACCTTATTTGAAAAATTAATTGGCCGATTACCCAGGGGAATTAAATTGCGTTTAGATGCCAATGGAGGATTAAGTATTGCTGAGAGTAAAATCTGGTTAAAAATTGCCGATGAATGTCAACTAATTGAATTTATCGAACAACCTTTACCACCATCTCAATTAGCGGAAATGTTGCAATTAAGTCAAGATTTTACCACGGAGATTGCCTTAGATGAATCGGTGGCCAATCTCCGACAAATAGAGGAATGTTATCAACGGGGATGGCGAGGAATTTTTGTGATTAAACCTGCTATTACTGGTTCAATACAAGGGTTAAGAAATCTCTGGGAAAAATATCCCTTAGATTTAGTATTTTCCTCGGTTTTAGAAACTAATATCGGCAGAAAATCCGCTTTACGTCTAGCACAAGAATACCCACGAAAGGAGCGAGCTTTAGGTTTTGGTGTGCAACAATGGTTTAATAATAATGAACCCGATTGGTTAGAAAAACTGTGGACGACATCAGCAAACAATTAGCATATCTCAGTCAAAAAAATTGGTTATATGGATACAATAGCCAGAAATTTTATCAATTATATCAGTCCTATTGTCAGAAATTTATCGCAGCAGATAATCCTCGATTAACTATGCTACTTGCTGAAGTCAATCCCATTAAATTTTTAGCGATATTCTTGGCTGCTGTCAGGGTCAAAAGTTGCCTATTTCTAGCTAATCCCGACTGGAAAAGTAACGAATGGCAACAGGTTTTCTCTCTGATGCAACCCGATTATATTTTGGGTGAAAATATCAAGGTTTTTAACTATAATTCTCCTCCTGTCAATCCTTTGACTAATTCTCTGATGATACCCACGGGAGGAACCTCGGGAAAAATTCGCTTTGCTATCCATAACTGGTTAACTTTAACTGCTTCTGTCAAAGGTTTCTCTGAATATTTTCAAGTCAAACAGGTTAACTCTTTTTGCCTACTGCCCTTATATCATGTTAGTGGTTTAATGCAGTTTCTCAGAAGTTTTTTAACTGGGGGAAATTTTGCTGTTATTCCTTACCATAAAATCAAACAAAAGCGCATAAATAATCTCAATCTTCAAGATTATTTTATCTCCTTAGTCCCCACTCAATTACAATTTTTTCTCGAAAATGATCCTCGATGGTTAGCCAATTTTAAAACAGTTTTACTAGGAGGTTCCCCCGCATGGCCATCTTTACTAGAAAAAGCTAGAGAATATAATATTTCCCTATCTCCCACCTATGGAATGACGGAAACTGCCTCACAAATTGTCACCCTTAAACCAGAAGATTTTCGACGAGGAAATAATAGTAATGGACAGCTATTACCCCATGCTCAGATAAAAATTAATCCCGATAACCAGAAAATTATTATTGAAGCGAAATCTTTATTTTTAGGCTATTATCCCCATCTTAATCAAGCAAGCTACTTCGAGACCGATGACTTAGGTTACTTGGATGAAAGTGGTTATTTATATATCATTGGTCGCGATAGTCAAAAAATAATTACTGGAGGAGAAAATGTTTATCCTTTTGAGGTAGAAACTGCCATTAGACAAACTAATTTAGTTAAAGATGTGGTGGTTTTAGGGTTGCCAGATTCTCGATGGGGACAGGTAATTGTGGCTTTTTATGTACCTGTTAATTCTCAGATAAACCAGACAAGTATTCAATCCCAGATTCAAGATAAATTAGTCAATTATAAACTACCGAAACATTGGATAAAATTACCAGAGATACCAAAAAGTCCCCAAGGGAAGATTAATCAAACCACTTTAATTAAATTAGCTGAAACTTTTTTGACACCGAGTCAAACCCCAGAGGATAATTATAGCTGATCTAAACAGATACTTTAAGGAGAATCTTCAGGATAGTCGATAAATACCCGCTCTCCAACTTTAACCCCATTAAGAACCTGAGTTTTATCGCCGATAACTGGGCCAATAGTCACTGGACGGAATTTAGGTTTATTCTCCTGGTTAGGAACTAATACCCCAGTCTTGCCATTTTGAGTTAAAACAGCGACATTTGGTACGACTAAAGCCTGAGGAATTGAGGACCCTAAAAGAGTCAGTCTCACATTCATTCCCGACAGGAGTTTTTCCTGTCCCGTTTCAATTGCTATCTGTACCTGAAAAGAGGTGACATTATTAGTCCTGACTGCTTCTGGGGCAATCAAGCGGACTCTACCTTGAAAGACTTTTTGCGGATAGGCATCAGTACGAATTTGTACCATTTGTCCGACTTTTATTTTACTAATATCTACTTCTGAAAGTTCGGCGAGAATCTCCAATCCCGTGGCTAAAGCAACAATTGAAGTGGAAGTAGCAGAAGCACTACTAGAAGCAGAAGTAGTTGGGGTGACAAAAGCACCGATGCTGGCATAGCGTTGAGTAATCAAGCCCGAAAAGGGAGCCACAACCACGCTATCTTGCATTTGGGATTGAACCCGCAAAACTTGAGCTTTGGCTACGGCGACTTCTGCTCTCGCTTGGGCAATTTCTTGGGGACGGCTGCCATTTTCCAATTTTGTTAGTGCGGATTTAGCTTCAGCAACCTCGGCACGCGCCTGGGCAATTTCTTGGGGACGGCTGCCATTTTTCAGTTTAGCTAATTGGTTGATCGCTTCTTGGCTATTAGCGGCAGCACTCTCAGCATCGGCAGTCGCTTCATCTAGTTGATCTTGGGCGATCGCTCCATCGGCTAAAAGCTGTCGGTTCCTCTCCAATCTAGCGACGGCTAGTCTTTCTTTGGCTTGGGCTGCTTCTAGTTGAGCTTGAGCTTGGGCAATGTCTTCAAGGCGGCTGCCCGCCAGTAATTGAGCGAGACGGGCTTCGGTTTGGCTCAAACGGGCATGACCTTGGGCGATGTCTTCAGGGCGGCTGCCCGCCAGCAATTCAGAGAGACGGGCTTCCTGACGACTGAGATTAGCCTGCGCTTCTATTAGTTGGGTGCGAATTTCTGTATCTTCCATGCGGGCGATAACTTGCCCTTCCTTGACCCGATCTCCTTTTTCTACGAGAAGTTCTGTCAAACGCCCGGAAGTTTTGGGACTGATATTAACGCTTTCAATCGGTCTAACTCTGCCGCTGGCTTGAATTTCTAAGGTAAGGTTCTCTTGTTTGACGGCAACCGTGAGGTGATTGATGTCTGTGGGAGCAGCGGGATGGCGCGATGTTAGGTAAACTGTAGCAGTGCTGCCGATGATGCCGACGGTGAGGATTCCCATCGTCCAGGTACGGGGGAGCTTGAGGGTAATTTTGGGGATCACTGGAACTTGCATAGTTAGGTTTTATATACTCCGCAAGGCGACAATTGGGTCTAGTCGGGCTGCCTGTCGGGCAGGAGCGACTCCGAAAAATAGTCCGATGCTTCCCGACACACCTAAAGTTAAAGCAATCACTAGAGGAGAAATGCTGGCTTTGAGGGGAGTAAAACTAGCAACAAGGATATTGCCGCCGACTCCCACAAAAGCGCCGATTGACCCCCCAAGTACCGAAAGGATAACTGCTTCAATAAGAAACTGCATGAGAATCTGGCGGCCAGATGCTCCTACTGCTTTTCGTAGTCCAATTTCTGAAGTGCGCTCACTTACAGAAATCAGCATAATATTCATGATACCAATGCCGCCGACGAAAAGAGAGATACTGGCGATCGCCACTAAGAATAAAGTCAGGGCGCTGGCAATCCGGTCGGCAGTTGCTGACAAATCTTTTTGAGTTTGTATGCTAAAGTCATAAGCCTGATGGCGCTGTCGCAGTAGATTTCTTACTTGAAATAGGGCAGCTTCTACTCTGGTTTTATCTCGCGCTGAAAAGGAAATAAAGGATAGTTCTATACCAGCAGAAGAGTTTCTTCCAGTCAGGCGATTGGCCATTGTGGTAACTGGTATCATGGCAACATCATCCAAATTGGTTCCTAATACTGAACCTTTCGGTTTCATCACTCCAATAACCCGAAAATCAATATTTCTAATCCGCACGTATTGATTTAGAGGATTTTCTTGGTTAAATAATTTTGTTGCCAATTCTGGTCCTAAAGTCACGACTAAATTATTGCTTTCAATATCTGATTCATTCAAAAATCGCCCCTTAGCTACATCAAAATTTCGCACCGAGAGATATTCCGGTGTGGTGCCAATAGCACGAGTCTCAAAGGTTTTACTGCCGTAATTTGCAACTTCGGTCGATTGAATTTCAGGAGCAACTTCTGACACGGCCGGCACTTGAGTGGCAATCGCTCTAGCATCTTCTAATACTAAACTTCTCGGTTTTTGATAAGTAGTTCCCCAGCCATCGCTGACATCAGGGACGACAAATAAAACATTAGTTCCCAAGGATTGAAACTGCTGGGCTGCTAAATTTTGTGTTCCCTGACCAATTCCGAATAAGGTGATGACGGAAGCATTACCCACAATAATTCCTAGCATAGTCAGACTACTACGCAGTTTATTTTTGAGGAGATTTTGACTGGCAATTTGCCAATAATCAAAAATTTTCATTGGTTCCCTCCTGATTCAGTTTGACGGCGGAATTTTAGATTAATTAGGGCTTGAATTAAACGCCATACCATCAAGCCAAAAATGGCGATTAGAAAACTTGAAGTAGCAAAAGCTTTTAATTCTTCTAAACTCAAAATAGGAGGCCAATGCCAAAGCTTAGAAGCAATTGAAACTACTGCTTGGGGATACTTGACTGATTCTTGCCAGAAGAGAGGAAAAATGAACCAAAGAAAATATCCCCAAATAGCAAAACTCAGGAAAGTATATAAAGTTAAAATTATCAAAATTATGGGAGGCCAAGGTAAGGGCTTTACTGGACGTTTTCTTAATTTATTGAAGAAATAATGAGAAATGCGTAAGGGTTGCGCCGCTAAATTTGTCACCCCCAAAGCATCAGCAAGGAACCAATAGCCATCAAACTTAAAGACTGGATTGAGGGTAAATAGACAACTGCCCACAATCATCAAGAGAGCGAGTTTGAAGGCGAGCAAATCAGTAAATTTATAGATTATAACATAAACAGCAGCAACTACCAATTGGAAAAATACGCCGCCGATATCGACAATTACCCTTTGCCAACGCTTGAGTCGCCAAGCGGAACTAACATCACTATAAAAAGCTGGCCAAATCAGATAGAAAGTAAACCCAATATCACTGGGTTCACTACCGTAACGGCTACAGGCACTCGCATGACCTAATTCATGAATTATCAAGGAAAATAGAAATAGTAAATAGCCCCAAAAAAAGCCGTCTGGCGTAACTTCTAGATTAAAATCATTATGGGGAGCAATAGCAACGGCTAGTGCCATGAAACCTAACAAAAAATAGACAATAATTTTAGAAAAGGCAAAAGAAAGAGAAGCTGCGAGGGGACGAACCAAACTTTTCGGCAATAGGGGAAATCGGAAGAAAAATTCTGACTGCTTTGACTTAGGATTGCGCTCAATTTCATTAATTTGTCCTAATACTTTATGATAAGCCGCTTCAACTTGAGCGGGCGATACCTGCTGTCCTTTTTTATTAAGATCTTCAGCCACTGACTCGAAGGAAACCCCCAAGCTGTGCTGTTCCAAAAGGTAATAGGAAGTAGATGACAGTCTAATATAGGTGGGATTTGTTCCCACTGCTAATAGATAAACTGGACGACCTTCAGATGTATCAACTATCAGTCGTTCTTGAATTCCCTGTATGTCTGGTAATCTGTTCATATTGCTTCAAGTTTTTGCAACCTACTAACTGAAAAAATACGAGATCTACGGCAATCGCCGTGACAGTGTAAATGATTTCTGTACTGGGACTAAGGTCTTGAGGCACTAGCAAAATATCAGTGAACAACAAATTCTGTAAGCCATGACTGAGAATTGCTGGATAAACACTGTTAGTTCTCATGCGAATTGCACACCAAGCCAAGCCATCGGCAATGAAAAGAGGAATCCAACTCGGCTGTCCTAAAGACAAGTGTAACAGGCCAAATAAAAAAGAACTGATAGCAGCAGCTACTACTGGTCGAGAAATCTCTTTTAAGGTTCCACTGTAAAGTAAACCGCGAAAGTGAATTTCTTCAGTTGCCCCATTGATGAACAGGAAAAACAATAAATCGGGAATTAGTATTTCCCACTTGGGCAGGCTAACACGGTAAGGCAAAAAAATAACCCAAGTTAGAGAACGCAATGCTAAAAAAGAGAAAGCCCAAAGGAAGGAAGACAGTTGAGGAATGCCGCCTAGACCACAATCCTTAAAATTATACCAGCGATAAATTAGATATAAGCTGACTAATAACTGCCCTCCATAGATTAGTAAGGATAAAATTTGGTTATCTGCCTGCAATAAGTAAGCAGGCAATGCTAAAATAGCACTGCCGAAGAGAGGAAAGAAGAACAGGGCAGTGATTCGCCCAACTTTCTTGATACTATCCGCTTTTATTGCCTTTACTATTGCCATTTCTCTCTCATTCCCTTATGAAGTAATCTGTCTGCTCAGTTGATGCCAAGCATTAGCTGCTTTCATCACGAAGGTGCTAGTTATGGTACGGCTACCATAGGAAAGAATTTGATAGACTTGACCAGAAGCGCGCCCCAATTCCATGCAAATAAATTGACAATTTTCCCAAGCTTTATCTGGCTGCCGACAACTTTGCAGAAATGACAAAGCTGGAGTAGCTAAATTGTTATTCTCCTCACTTCCCCCCAGCTTGGCAACAGCCGCCAATCCCAACAAAGATAGGGCTGTACTAAGGGAATCACTATCCTCTGTTAGTCCCCAACCTCCATCAGAATGTTGGTGAGTTTTCAAAAAGTTCGAGGCGCGGGAAATAGCCGGTGAATCCGGTTTAGTAGCGGCTAACAATCTCAAGCAGACGTAAGTGCCATAATAGGGACCGTGATACCAACTACTCAACCAACTACCGTCAGCCTGTTGTTGAGATTCTAAATAGGTGATTCCCTGTTTAATTTGATAGGAAAAACGTTGTGAATCGTACAACCAAAGAGCATAGAGTAAATTGGCAATTACATCGGTATCAGGTCCAGTTCCCCAAGCCTCTTTTGCCCACTTAGCTTGGTTTTCTTGTTCTGGAGTCCGCTGATTTTTGGGGATAATCCAGGTTTCAAAACTACCATCAGGATAGGCACAATCTTCTAAAAGAAATTTCAAAGGAGTTTCGCAGAATTTTACAATTTCTGCGCCATGACCCAAACGAAATAAAACCTGCATTATCTGTGCTAAATCATCGGCATCGGGTGACAATTCTGGCAAGTCAGGAAAATAACTCCAGCCGCCAATTCCTGTTGTTCGCTGACAGTTCAGGAGATAGTTTACTTCTTCTTTTAGTAACGGCTGGAGTAACCCGCCTAACTGTTCATCGACATCACATAAAGCATCGGCAATTAATGCTCTTTGAAACACATCTCCATACTGGTATTCTTGAGAAGAACTAAATCCTTGCTCTTGGGCAAATACCATGATGTGTCTAGCTTCCCCAAAGCCTAACTGCCACTGTTTGATAATAAAATTCAACCCATCCCAGGCGAGTTGTTGCCATTCACTTGCAGCCAGAGGCGGGGTTAAAGTAAATTTAGGCTGTTTTTTAGCACGTTCTAGGTTTTTCTGGACGATGCCAGCTATGTCTTCAATTAATGTCTGACATTTGTGCCGTAGTTTTGAGGTCACATTCCACCAGAGTAGTTCTGGCAATTCTTCTTTTAATATTTCTGCCTGATCAAGATATTTTAAGGTAAGTTCTAAGACATAATTAGCGTGTCCTTGATAATAAATTTTATGATTTAATTTTTTTCGTAATTCTTCTAATTCTTCCTGGCTGTATTGGTGCGGTGATTTATCTATGAGGCGAGACAGCAATAAAGATGGTATCCCAGTTTCTATATCTTCTTTCCAGTCTAGAAGATCGTCAAGCATTTGGTTCGCCACATAAAAATTACTAATTGATTCCTCTAGTTGATTTAAATATTTGTCCTCCTGAGCTAATTCTACCAAGCCGGCAATCGCAGTTTTAGCCACGCCAGTTCTACCCTTAATACTTTGAATGGCAACTGATTCTGTATATTCACTCCAAGGACGTTTTCCTGAAATAAAATCATTTTCTTCAAAGCAAGCTTGAGTGTATTGAGATAAATAACCTCGAAACCTTTGCCAGAAAGTTGTATTAGGGGGAAATATTTGATAGAGTAGATGATAAGATTCAAATTGTTTTGCCTGAATCCCTAGTAAACTAGCGACGTTCAATTCGATATATTGGCGATCTATTAATTTGTCAGACAGGACAAGGGAACTGGCAAAAATCTGCCCGGCTAGAGCTAATATTCTCATCCCGTCAACCGGCAAAGAATCCGAAGAGAAGGCTTCTCTGAAAAGATATATAAAATAATCGCAAATTGTTTGCAGATTGAGATTGTCTTCTAAGTCTTGAAATATAAGTTGATTTTTCCACATATATCGTAGCTGAGATCGATGTTTTGCTATCTCTTCATTTTCTGGATTAATTATTGAAAGCCAATCTTGTTTAATCATATATTAAATTCCTTAAATGACATGATTTGAGAGAAAGAATAGCCTACTAATCGCAATGACTTTATCTGCCAAAAGTGCCTTTTTTGTGCTTTTCAAAGCTGGATTAATAGACTATTGTAAAAAACAAAAAATTAATGAGGTTGAGCCAATCAGCTTTACTCAGTTGCAACTGGATTATTTATCCACAGCCGCCAGTTGATTGTCATAAATACCACAAATCCAGACATCTGTAGCTGCCGCCGCTAACTCAAGACGTTTTTCCAGTTCTTCAACATCAATTTCGTCGAGATTCAAGTTCTCGATTTCAGGCTGAATGTTTTTAGTTTTGTCATCCATGATAGTACTCTCCTTTTAGTTGGATTAAGTTGACTTGAACAATTGGGTTGAGAAAGATAACTCTCCCCAGGCACAGCTTGACAGATAAAGACCGTTTATACAGGACACAAAAGCTCCTGTCTTTCTTCTACTTCCGTACCAGCCAAATGATCTAAATAGGCTTCAGCTACACTGGCTCGAAAGCGATGGGCAAAACCATCACAATAATTGGTATAAAATTTGCCTTGATGATTCATTGCTGAAACCGCACACCCACCTCCGCAAGAAAAAGAATAGCGACACTTGCGACAAACTGGGTTAGAAACAACCGTGCGATTTCGCCAGGTTTGATTTAATTCTTCATTTAAGATAACTTGACTGTCTTCTGTTATGTGACCAATGCGAATTTTCGGATCTCCCGTTTTGTCCCAACAAGCATAAATATCGCCAAAAGGATCGAAAACGTACATTTTGTTATGGGCACCACAGAAACTTGCTTTGAAGGAATTTATCGGCTCTCTATTCTCTGCAAAAATCTCTCTGACCCTCGCCATCAATCCATCATCCGGTCGCTCAATTACCCTCATATTATGGTGTTCTTGCCGCAGGGAGTTTAGTTGCAAATCTAATTCCCAAGAATTTAATGTAGTTTTGACCTCAGTTTTGCTATTAGACGCAGTAACTACGGCAGTATAAGCCTGAAATCCTTTGTATTTATTCCAGCCTCTAGCAACAATTTCATCAGCTAAATCGGGCAGTTTATTAACATTGTTCCTGTCAATATTCATTCGCACCGCCACCCGGACTCCCAAATCTAATGCTCGCGTAATATTCTGGGCAATTTGCTCGTAAGAACCTTTACCGTCGGCATAAATTCGCCGCTTATCATGTTCTTGGGGAACGCCATCTAAAGTGATTTGTAAACTAGAAATTTTCCCTGGAGCCAGTAAATCTTGATAAGCTTCTAACTCCGTTCCATTGGTAACTGCTGAGAAATTTGCCTGTCCTGAAGCGAAGGCGCGTTCAAGGATATATTCAATCGTTGAGCGGTTTTCTGCCAATAAAGGCTCGCCACCAAAAAGGGTAATATCACGAGGTAAGTCAGCATCTTCTGCTACGCCGTGAGCCGCTTCAATGGCAGGCATAGCGGCAAAAATCCTATCCACTACCTCTGGGGACATTCTTGTTAATAAATGCTTGTAGGCTGGATCTGTCCTCATGTGATCTTGAAAACAATAAGGACAGCGCAGATTACAACTATAGGTAGGCATGAAAACATAACTCGGCATCAAACGCTTCTGAAAATGATGCAGCTTGGTTGCCAACTTCACGAAGAATGCCTCCTCTTCCTCTGGTGTCATTTTCGTCAAGTATCCCCGCTTTTTCAGCAACTCAATTGTTGCTTCAGAGGGAGGTGTGATTTCCCCATTAATAGCCGGTTCAGGAGTCCAATCTCCGTATAAAGGTTTAGGTGGTGCTTTCACTTCCAGGGAACGCAAATAGGTGGCAACCCGTCGAGAAACTTTGTTATAAGCTCCCGTGTAACCATGGACTAGCAGCATTTCGTCGGTACTGCTAGGTAAGTCAACATAGATCGTGTAACTGCTTGTTCTTAGCATGGTAAGTCAAGGTATGGTATGTTGATAGGTTATTAATGTAAGCGAGGAGGCAACGGAAAAATGGGGGCTTCAACCACGTTATTGGGCTGAGTTAGCCTCATATCATTTTTCAAAGGTAAAGTAATGACAACCTAGTTGATTATTCCAAAGCGCAATTTCCTTCTGAGAGCGGAATTTTCAGATGTTAGTTACGACTGTTAAAAATTAGTATCAGTTGCCTAGTTTTCCTGTTTCTGAGAAGGGTAAGAGACGATTGGCTTCGCACCCCTCTTTGCCCTTGACGATCAATTTAGCAGATTTTCTCGGCATTAACTGAGACGTAATATAATTAACTAAAACTTAAGATAATTAACTAAAACTTAAGATAATTAAATGAAACTTAATAAATATTAATAACAAACCTAATGATTAGAACTTTGGCTTTTCTCGAATTTGTGTGATAATCAGTGCTTATCATTCGTAGGAGTTTTGCTAGGCAAGGTTTTGAAGACTATATTTCTGGAAAATTATCCCTATTCTTCTGCTCTGCACACAGAAACGAGAAAAACCAGAGATAGTTATTTCAAAAATGAATGTTAAGTAGGTGGGTGGAATTAAATATAAGATGAACGTAGATGAACGTAGGTTGGGTTGAAGCATGAAACCCAACGCCCCGATGGGTTACGCTACCGCTAACCCATCCTACAAATGATTGTGCCTCCCTACTTAAAAGTTGATAGCTATCTTGCTAAAGATTGACCGCTTAGGCAATAATAAGAAGGTTTATCATCCCCATTAAAATAAAGAATGCTCAACGCTTTTATTTGGCTACCGATTATAGGGGCGATACTGATTGCCTACACGCCTCTAGAGGCGAAAAAAGTGCGAGGATTAGCTCTAACTCTTTCTGTCGTTCTCTTACTGCTGAATATTCTCCTTGGCTGGCAATTTGACCCTAGTAACCCGCAAATGCAGTTCACGGTTAACCTGCCTTGGATTAATTTCCTCGGTTTCAACTATGCCCTCGGTGTCGATGGCTTATCATTTTCGTTACTTTTTCTTAACAGCATCTTGACAATAATTGCTCTTTATGCTAGTGGTACAGAGGTTAACCGACCGAGATTTTACTATTCCCTGCTGCTGTTACTCAATGCTGGAGTAGCGGGGGCCTTTCTAGCGCAAGATTTACTGCTATTTTTCCTATTTTACGAATTAGAAATCGTCCCGCTTTACTTTCTCATTGCCATTTGGGGAGGTCAAAGACGCGGTTACGCGGGCATGAAATTTTTATTATACACGGCAATTTCAGGCTTTTTAGTGCTAATCTCTTTCCTCGGCGTAGTTTGGCTAACCGGTGCTAATAATTTCGCCTATAACCCCCTTTTATCGAATAATTTAGACGTTAAAACCCAATTACTGCTCCTCATCCCCCTTCTGATTGGATTAGCCATCAAAATCCCGATTTTTCCCTTTCATACTTGGCTACCGGATGCCCACGTGGAAGCATCTACCCCCGTTTCTGTGCTTTTAGCGGGAATATTACTCAAATTAGGAACCTATGGACTGCTGCGCTTTGGAGTCGGTTTATTTCTCGACGCTTGGGTGACTATCGCCCCTTGGTTAGCAACGATAGCAGCTATCAGCGCCCTCTACGGGGCCAGTTGCGCTATTGCCCAAAAGGATATGAAAAAAGTAGTGGCCTATTCTTCTATTTCCCACATGGCCTATATTTTACTAGCGGCGGCGGCCACCACCAGATTAAGCATCACTGCGGCGATTTTGCAGATGATTAGTCACGGTTTAATTTCCGCTTTATTATTTTTGTTGGTGGGAGTAGTCTATAAAAAAACCGGCAGCCGGGATGTGGATTATCTACGCGGTTTATTAAATCCAGAAAGAGGTTTACCAATCACGGGAATGCTAATGATTTTAGCGGCTATGGCCAGCGCTGGCATCCCTGGAATGGTGGGATTTATCGCCGAATTTTTAGTTTTTCGTGGCAGTTTCCCGATTTTTCCGATACAAACGCTCTTATGTTTGGTCGCTAGTGGTTTAACCGCAGTATATTTTCTCCTGATGATTAATCGGGTTTTCTTTGGTCGTTTAACCCCTGAATTATCGCGCATTCCCCGCAGTACCTGGCCTGAAAGATTTCCCGAAATTGCTTTGGCTTTATTTATTATTGTTTTGGGATTACAACCGAGTTGGATGATTCACTGGAGTGAAAACCAAGCATCAATGTTATTAACCCGGACGGCAATCAGTCAAAAGCAATCATAGACACCTTTTCCGGAATTTTTTAAACCTAGACCGAAACTAACTTGTGGATAGGTGCCGAAACTTCAAAAATTTTTGGCTTTGCGGAGGGAATTAACCGTTAAAACCACCTGTTCCCCCACCAGTTCAATTTCTTCTAAAGTATTAAAACGACTCAACCCGAAGCGCAGGGAGGCATAAGCGAGAGATTCGGGGCGACCCAAGGCAGTTAAAACGTGAGAGGGGGCGGTATGGCTAGAAGAACAGGCAGAACCGGAGGAAAGCGCCACTATTGGCTGTAATCCTAACAATAATGCCGCACCGTCCACCCCTTCAATACTAATATTCAAATTTCCGGCTAATCTTTGGCTAGGATGACCATTGAGATAAATTCTGTCTAATTGACTGATAATCTCCCATAAACGGGCTTTTAACTGGTTTAAGTAGCTGTTATCTTCTTCAATCGCTTTGATGCCCAATTCTACTGCCTTGGCAAAACCGACAATTTGCGGTGTAAATATTGTACCCGATCGCAGTCCTTTTTCCTGGCCTCCCCCTTGAATTTGAGCGGCGAGACGGACTCTGGGGTTTCGGCGCCGGACGTACAGCGCACCGATTCCCTTTGGTCCGTGGACTTTGTGGGCAGTTAAGGACATCAAATCTATATTCATTTCCTCCACATCTAGGGGAATTTTGCCGATTGCTTGGGCCGCATCCGTATGAAAAAGTACCTGATACTGGCGACAAATCGCCCCAATTGCCGCTAAAGGTTGAATCACCCCAATCTCGTTATTAGCGGCCATAATTGACAGCAAAATCGTGTCAGGACGCAAAGATTTTTCTAGTAGTTCTAAGTCAATTAGGCCATCAGCACCGACGGGTAAAATTGTCACCTCAAAACCCAATTTTTCCAGATAATGACAGGGATCTAAAACGGCGCGATGTTCTGTCACCACCGTAACTATGTGCCTTCCCTTGGCGAAATAAGCTTCGGCAACCCCTTTGATAGCTAGGTTATTGGCCTCTGTTGCCCCACTGGTAAAAATAATTTCTTCGGGACTACTATTAATAGCAGCGGCGATTGTTTCTCTTGCCTGTTTAACCGCGGCCTCGGCTGTCCAACCATAGACATGATTAATACTACTGGCATTACCAAAGTGTTCGGTAAAATAGGGCAACATCGCCGCCAGAACCTGCGGCTCTAGGGGTGTCGTGGCGTGGCAATCTAGATAAATCGGTTTTTGAGACATATTTTTCCCCTGCGGGGGATTCGGGAAGGAGATATCCTCTGTTTTAAGAGAATCTCTGAAAGTGCATTGCTAGTCTATGTTAACAAAAAAGTATCGGATAGCAGTCAACAGCTTACGACTCAGTCCAGAACTTTAAGATTTAATAATGAGAGCGCAATCGCTCTCTGACAGCAGTTACAATTTCCCTATTCCAATGTTGTTCAGTAACCCAACAGGATTAATAACACATATTTTCCGGCTCAATCATGGCTAAAAAATCGAAGGCATTTAGTGAACTGCTCAGGCTGCAGAAAATGTCCCAAGGATACGAAAAACCCTTGAAAAGCTTTGAGAAGAAATTAAGAGAAAAGTCATCGGCTTTCAAGGACTTTGTCGTCTCTCCTTCTGGGGAAGTCAAAATGTCGGAAGTTCTGGAGGATTTTATCGAGCCTTACCGCGAATCCAATGAAACGAAGGTATCTATGCGAACACTGCTGACCCTAGGGATAATCGCTTGGAATCTGGCGTTGTCCCCCGAATCAAAGCGGCAAGAGATGATAGACCGAGTTTTTAATAAAGACCTTCTTAAAGGAGATAAAAGGCTCAAGGCGGAGATTCAAGAGCTAATCCAGGAGCTAATCGCTAGGAAAAACCGTTATTTCTCGGAAAACAAGCGGATGATTGTGGATTTTGAGTTAAAAGAGCTAGGAAGCAAGTATCATCTCTCGGTTGCCTCCAGCTTGTCGCCCGGATTTTCCGAGTCAGAGTTTGCCTTCAAAGTCGGCGACTCGGTCATCGTCAAACAGGGTGTACTTGACCCAGATTTGGGGACTGACATCGGTGGTTGGCAAGGGAGAATTGTGACAATTGAGCGGCAGAGCAATCTCATCGGCATTGAATGGGATAGCATCACCCTGAAAAACATCCCCAGTTCGGTGATTGACCAGTGTGAAGTGGAAAACTTAGACTGGACTCAAATGTGCCTCTTCTCAACGGATGTGGAATTAACTCAACCTCGAGATACAGAAGAAGATGTGGCCGCCATCATTGAGCAAATTGAGTCTAACATCGTTGGAGCTATTTAGCAGAAAAGAGAAAGACGATTCCGGCGGTTGGCCGACGTTGACCCTTTGGAAAAAAGACTTGATTCATTACCCTATTGACCATCGAGCAGCGATTTGGAGGAGAGAGATTTGTGATGGATGATTCCCAGAAATACGAGGCTGACTGTCAAAAGATAAGAAAAGCCAATCATGAATTACTAAAGGATTTTGAGAGTTGGCTAGAATCATCAGGTCTGTCGGAAAAAACCATTAATAATCATGTTTCAAATATAGATTTTTATATCAACGAATATTTACTCTATGAGGATGCAGTAGAAGCCAAAGACGGGGTAGATATGGTCAGTGACTTTTTGGGTTATTGGTTTATCAAAAAGGCGATGTGGGCTAGTCAATCAAGCATCAAGGCTAACGCAGGTAGTCTGAAAAAGTTCTACACTTTCTTACTGGAAAAAGGTCTAATAGATAAAGATGATTTGCGAGAACTTAAAGAAACCATCAAGGAAGAAATGAGTGAATGGCTGGAAACCGTAAGGTGATTTGCCCAATCGAGATAGTTATGGAAACTATCCCACTTGTCTAGGTCAAGATTATAGGGCGGGTCGATCAGAATTAGTTGGACTGAGGAATCAGGCAATGCCTTTAAAAAGTCAACCGCATCTTGAATAAAGACACCATGAACCGTGCGAAGCGTTGAAATCCCAATGATCGTTGAACTATGCAAAACTCCATTCTTTTTCAACTGATTTATTGCCATGTGTCCACTATTAAAATGGGATTTATTAGCCATATAGCGTTACTTTATTTTGTAATGGTTGATGACTGTTCAGTTTCGTCGTCCTACTGCCGCCCAACTATTAATTATACCGCTCCCTGCGGTTCCGCACCCTCCTCTATCCTACTATCCCACTTCCATCGGTCTAATACCCCTAAATATTGGCATAATCACCGCAGAAGGCTTTCTAGCATTCCACTCAAGGATAGGTTAACTTAAAGCACCCGATCAGATTTGCGATCACACTATTACCTGCTATTTGTTACAATACGCTACTGCAACTTTAAGAATGTTTTATGTTTAAGACCATACAACATTTTCAATCGGATTTCGTACATCAAATCTGTCACCAACTTCTTAAATCTGGTATAGACTTTCTGGTCAATCCTCTCCTCTGGTGCTAAATCACCTCCAGGAGCTACAGCATTGCGTAACCGCAGAAATAACTCTAAGGATTCCTTTAAATTAGGATTCGGATGTGCATAATCCTTCCAATGTTCTGGAAACTTTTCAAGTGCAAAGCTTTTGAGTAATTTGTTTAAGACGTTGAAACCAACATTACTCTCGGTATTAACAACTCTTGAAATAGGGCAGCTATCCCCAGCGTGAAACGCTTTAAGTGAAGCAAAAAAACTTACTTTTCTATTGTCATTTGTAGGATATTCCTTGAACTGTTTAAAGGAGTTTTCCCTGTGGTGAATAACTATTTCATCGCAAAAATCATGAAGATCTCTGCCAACCTTATTAAGTTCATCAATATAGAGGTTGAAAGATTTTTGGATAAAGCTTTCCCATAAAGAATAAATCATCGATATTGATTGAGTTGAGAAAATGTCTTGATGCTTTGAAGATAGAGAGTACCTTCTCGTAAAAATTGCTCTCTCAATTTCGAAAAGAACAGATATTCTCTCTTCAATAATCTCTTGCAATGCCCTATCAAAATCATCCATAGCCTATTGCTAAGTTTATTATTGAAAAATTTCATCTACTCTTTTAAGACGATTTCTAATCCGACTTTTACTATTAGAAGCGGTTCCAGAATATTTTTTGAAGTCGTTGTCACTTTTTAAGTGTGTTATCTTTGATTTCAAAAGTTCAAGGTCTTCAGCATACGTCTCGATATTTTGAGCAACTCCGATTAATATACCCTCAAAATAAGCTGGAACAAATAAGTTTCTATCGTTTCTGAATATCTTGTTGTCTTCTATTTGGTAAATTAACTCTAAAACTCTCATGATGAGAGATTCATAAACATCATAGTCAAAATTAGCGTTCTCAACAGTTTTCTCCATAAAATTGTTTAAAAACTTCTCCATATTTTCATTAACATTTTCAGCATTTTTGTAGAAAGCAAAAAACCTAAGAACTAATTCTTGATCATATAATTCATTAAGTTTGCCACTACTTAATTGAGTAAGAGATTTGAAAACTTTGCTTTGACTAACTTTTAGTAAAAGCTCGTTAAGCCTGGGATTAACCCCTCGATAAATTGCATTTCTTATCTCTTGTGGAGTTAATTTTGAACCTCCAGAGTTGAGTCTTTTGAACAACTCATACTTCATGGAGGTACTACTTTCTCCTCTCAAAATTTCAACTCTACAAACAGCCCTTTTCAAGTTTATTTTTAGATTTGGTGGAAGATTATCAACATTAAAGCCTTGCAAGCTTTTGACCAATCCTCCTTCTTGCAAAGTCCATTTATTTATAGTTTTTATCCCTCCAGTTTCTTCCCCGCTTTCCTCATCAATTTCTTCTTCTTCTTCGACTCCTGATCTGTCTCTATCTTCTTGATAGTCAATTGTCCATCCACTACCTTTTAGTTCACCAAAAAAACTTATGAAAGTAGAAACACGTTGCAATCCATCGACTAATTCCCATACACCGTTTTTATCCTCGGCCACAAATATTGGAGGAATTGGAATCGAGAGTAGAATTGATTCTATAAGTGCAGTTTTTTGTGCTTCTGACCATCGGAATAATCTCTGATACTCTGGTCTAATTATTAATTCATTATTTTTGTATAGGTTGATCAACTCCCCAAAAGAAATGTCAAGCCTATCAGACGAAAGTCTTTTTCTCTCATCTGAGACTTCTTTTTCGAGTAAGGCTACTTTTTCTGCTAAGGCTACTTTTTCTGCAAGGTTTTCCATATTACTCAGGCTTAGTATGCTTTTCCAAGTATAACGAGCTAACAATGAAATTGATGACGACTCTGTGAAAGAGAGAACTCAGTTTTTGACAGTCTAACTATTAATCATATCGCTCCCTGCTGTCTCGCACCCTCCTCTGTCCTACTTCCATCGCTTTAACACCCCCTCAATTTGGACATAATTACCGCAGAAGGCTTTCTAGCATTCCACTCAGGTAGATCCTACCGCATTTCTACAGCCAAAAGTCTGTTGGTCTGTCAATCTTGAAATTGTGGATAGGGGAATGCTGCCAAATTATTCGCCCCCAATCCCTCAAAATCATCTTGACAGACCAATAGAATCGCCCTTAATTTTTGTCAATTGTCGGACTCTAACTATATTCCTCCCCGACACTGAGATTAAAGAGCATTTGCAGGGATTGTAAACAACGCTTACGCGCTTCGATATCCTGTTGGGCCCGCAGTTGTACCATGGGTTCGTGAAGGATTTTATTAACGATACCGCGGGTCATTGCTTCGATAACTTCTTGGTGTTTTTCGGCGAATTCCGTCCCCAAACGGGAGAGGGCCTTTTCTAATTCCTGTTCGCGAATATCTTCAATTTTGCTTCTTAAACAGCTAATTGTCGGTACAGTGTCCAAAGAACGCCACCAAAGCTCGAAAGCTTCCACTTCCTGCTCTAGGAGTGCCTCTGCTTCCCTAGCCATCTGACGGCGACTTTCCTGATTGGCGGCAACCACCGCTTTAAGATCATCGACGTTAAAAGCTTGTACTTGTGCCAATTCCTTCACGTCGGTATGGACGTTGCGGGGAACAGAAATATCGATTAACATCAGCGATTTAGCAGTAATCGTCACTTCTGTCAATAAATTTTTAGTTAAAATTGGTTCCGTGGCTCCGGTACTGGTAAAGACGATATCCGATGCCGCTACGGTAGTCATCATCTCTTCTAAGCCATATAGTTGCAGCGGTACGCTAGGAAATTCACGGGCCAACTCCTGGGCCCGTCTTTGGGAGCGATTGACGATCGCAATTTGCTGAGAACCCTTAGCCAGAAGATGCGTAACTAATAATCGGGACATTTTCCCTGCCCCGATAATAGCGATTTTCTTGCTGCTGAGGTCTGCCACCTGAGCATGGGCTAACTCCACCGCTGCCGAACTGATCGATACGGCTCCCGTACCGATGCTGGTTTCCGTGCGGACGCGTTTACCGGCAGTCATCGCTTGTTTAAACAGGCGATCGAGTAATTGGCTAATACTATTGTACTTTTGAGCTAATTTATGGGTATTTTTAACTTGAGCGAGAATTTGCCCTTCACCGAGGACAAGACTTTCTAAACCGGCCGACACCCGCAGTAGATGACGGACAGCATCCTGATGCAGCAGGGTAAACAGATAACGACGCAGAACATTAAGGGGAATATGCCCGATTTCAGCGAGAAACTGGGTAATTTCCACCACGCCCTTTTCCGTATCCGTGACCACGGCGTAGATCTCCAAACGGTTACAGGTGCTGATAATAGCCACCTCTTGGATGTGGGGATAACCCTTGAGGTGGGTAAGGGCGGACTCGATTTTCGCTTCTGGGATACTCAATTTTTCGCGAATTTCCACAGGGGCTGTCTTGTGACTCAAGCCCACTACAGCAATATTCATTTATGTTCTCCTACAAATGTTGCTCAGGCTACAAAAATTATTGATAAAGATCAGTGCGTTATGTCTCTAATTGTTGCAATTTAGTCCCAATCGGGATGCAAATAAAAGATGTTTGAAAAAAAACTTTATATATTTTTACCAATGGGGGCGAGGTGAGCCATACCCACCCCACCGGGTCAGAGAATTATCTCAGTTGAATGTATTTGGGTTGGTCGAACAGGTGAACGGTATCGACAAAGCGAGCGGTTTTCGATTGGGTGGAGATAACCAAGCTTTGGGTACGAGCGCCACCGTGGAAGAAGCGTACCCCTTCCATCAGGGTGCCGGGGGTGATCCCACAGGCGGCAAAGAGGACGGTTTCGCCACTGGCTAATTCTTCGCAACCGTAAACGCGATCGGGATTGGTGATACCCATTTCTTGCAGACGAGCGATATTACCCTCGCGACTTTCACCGATTAAACCGGTTTTGACCACTTCCGGATCATAGATTAATTGTCCCTGGAAGTGACCCCCCAGACAACGCATAGCCGCCGCCGAGATTACCCCTTCCGGAGCGGCACCGATACCCATGAGAGCATGAATATTAGTTCCCGAAAAAGCGCAGGAAATAGCGGCCGATACGTCACCATCGCTGATCAGACGAACTCTGGCCCCAGCGTTGCGGATTTCTTGGATTAATTCCTTGTGACGGGGACGATCCATAACCACTACCACCAGTTCTTCGATGGAACGATTGAGACAATCGGAAAGAACTTTCAGGTTTTCCGTCGCCGATTTATTAATATCCACATGACCTTTAGCTGCTGGGGGAGCCGCTAATTTTTTCATATAAAAGTCAGGAGCGGCGAATAATCCACCTTTTTCGGAGATCGCTAACACGGCCATAGAACCATTTTGACCGTAGGCAACCAAGTTAGTGCCTTCGCAGGGATCGACGGCGATATCGATTTCGACTAATTCGTCGGGATTACAATATTGTTTGGCATCAGCTTGGGTACAGATACCCACTTCTTCGCCAATATAGAGCATGGGAGCTTCGTCTCTTTCCCCTTCTCCAATAACGATGCGACCGCGCATATGGATTTTATTCATCCGTTCGCGCATCGCTTCCACAGCGACGTGATCGGCGGTATTTTTTTCACCTTTACCCATCCACTTCGAGGAGGCAATGGCAGCCTGTTCGACCACTTCGATAATTTCTAACCCTAGCGTACTTTCCACTCGATGATCCTCCCTACAACTGAATCTATGATTTATCTAGTGAGTTTGTTTCCTTAACAGTCAAAAGTCTATCACCAGACGGGGATCATTCTTAAGTTTTTATGTAGATCATCTCGAGGAGACCAGTATGGCTAGGGAGTTTTTGGGACTATTATCGCCTAATCTTGGCGATTGGGACTTTTATCGCTGATTTTGGCGTTAATATAGCCCCTGTTATCGTTCTGGTTGGGATCGTTAAATAACAGACCTCCTGCATGATTAAAAAGTCAGTCCATTTCAGGCGAGAAATCAGCCTATTCCCTGACTTCCGCCGGAATTCCCCTGGACAAAGCTCTAATCCTTAAAATCCTAACGTTTTAAAGGATAAATGCCCGGTGGCAACCAAAATCCTTCTGTATAGCCATTCTCCCATTGCATAAAAACATGATCGAAGAAATCGAGGTTTTCAGCATGAAGGTCTTTAATTTGCCATTTAGGCCCGTTTATTCCGGTTTCTGCTGGCTCATTCTCTTGACCTGGGTTGGGAAATTGAGTCCGTTTTGCCCCATCTTTGGTGATGAAATAGATATGACCAGACTCGTTCTCCGTTACTTGGGACTTCCAGCGTGGCGCTCTTGCTCCAATTGCCCCACGAGGTGCTAGGTAATCTTTTTTCAAAAAGTAGAGAAATCCCAGACGACGCAGTTTTTTCTCAACGCCTGTAACTTGAACATTATCAATTAAACAGGGGTCTTGGAAAAGTGCTTTGACGGTGGCTAATCCTAACTTTTCAGCCCGATATTTCATCACACAGGAGACAGAATAAGCGCAGGGTGCAAGATGAATACCGTATTGATCTTTTTTTTGTGCAACTAATTTATCTAGTTTCTCATGACCTTCCTTCGTTGCTTCCATAAAGGTTTCTTTGGACTGAAGAATGGGCAGGATTCCTTGTTCAAATAACCGGCACCCTTCGGCATCAGTTAACCTGTGATCGGTTGGTAGGGAATTGGTGTGTTTAAGCTTTTTGTAATCATCTAAAACCAGACCCCCATAAATAGTTTTAGTATAATCTGAGGAATCTGCCACATAAATTATAATGCTGGTTTCTTCTTCATGATTAGCTTGATCATAGCCAAAGGCAGTAATTTTGCGCTTCCCAGGATTCGTGAATCCTGAATAAGTAATCGACCAAGAACCGTCTGCTTTAACCTGATTATTGCCTAGGGAATATTTGTCATCTGCTGTGAGTTCTACAGTGACTATTCCAGAATTTACTTTGCCTGTAAAAGTAACAGGTTTTAGACATTCAAAGCGAGCATCATTGATGGGACTAATAATTTGTAAGGAAGTCATGGTATTTCTCCTATGAGATTGTTGAAAAATTTACTGTTAGACGAATTGATCACCCAATGAAGGATTAAAAGCGATCGCTTCCAGATCGGTACGATAGATACCAACTTTATGAATTTCCTCTGGTAATCTTGGCCAGATGTGGACTTCACTCTCAAAAGTGCGCCAAAATTGCGGGGTAATTCGGAAGACCCGGTTATTAACAAGGGGAAGTCCTGCAAAATGTTCTTGCATTCTGACATTAACGTGCCGATTTAAGACCTCAAAGACTTTTTTGACCGTAGCAGGATTATCATATCCGTCGTAATGCTTGAAAGTGATTCCTGTTTGATTTTTTAGCTGATTACAGAAGCTTTTAGGTTCTTCGGGTCGTTGAACTTCTTTATAGCCATTAGCAAAAACATCATGAGCAATGGCTTCTAAATAAAGTTGTCTTTGAGCGGCAGGATTTTTAGCGTAGAAAAGAATTTTTGCCACCGCCAAAGTTGAGCCGACACAATTGCCAAAAGTTCCCCAACTACCGAAGGCCAATAAATCATCATGAGGTAACACAGAAGTGGCATTCCAAGCCCCATTAAAAAGTCGGCCATCAATGATGACTAATTTAGCGCGCTGCTCGGAAGAATAGTTCTTATATTGAGCCAGAAATTGCTCGTCTAACTGGGCTTGTTCCTGGTCGTCTTTCTGATAATCATCAATACTACCATTTTGACGACGAGTTAGGATAGCGACCTCGAAATCCCAGCCAGTTTCTGATTCTTCTAACCCAACTGCTTGTAATTTTTCAGTCACAAGTTCTCGTGGTGGCCGTCGCCCGTCGTACCACATTTCAGTTTCCTCATTAGAGATGCGGACACGCACTTTAGTTTTGGGAAGAGTTTGAGCGATTCCCATTGCTACTAATTCATCTGCTCCCCAAGTAATTGGCTGTTTGAGAGCCGAGAGATTATACTTATCCAGAAGATTGTCTAATCTTGTTTGCATTGTTTTTCGCACATCTTTGGATGAATGTTTTTGAGAATCTCCCATCGCACAAACGACAGCTGAGATTTTTCGATTCATCGACTGTAATAGACGGATAGATTGTTCGAGTCTCCACAACTCTTTGTCGTGTCTTTCTTTTGCCCAATCTGGATAAGGAGTTGCATCCGGTTGAGGAGGACCGACACCAACAAAAGATTGGACAATAACCGCTTTTTGAAATTGAGAAATAGTGGGGAGATAATCTTCGGGATATTGTACCAATCGTTCTGCAATAATGAACGCTGTATCCTTGACCCGAAGCAGTGTAATCAGTTGTCTGACTAAAGAATCTGTTTGTCTTCTTGGACTAAGAACGTACACAGGACAAATTCTTTCTGAACGGTTGTCTTGTCCATTAGTGGGAATCCCCACTCCATCTCCATCTTGTTCTGTTGGTCCATGATACACCTTAAATTGAGACAGCTTAATATCTTGTAATATCTTGGCCATAGGGTCATTACTTTTAATTTCGACATGGGGAATATAAGCGAACCATTTCGCCATCTCATTAACAGGGGTTGTTAATTCTAATTCCCAGTGGTTATTGGCTGCAGATTTGTAATCATTAATCTCAAGTTCATCTCCTGCTGTCAAGGAAAATTTTTGAGTAAGATCAGTAATCTGACTGCTATCTAGGGTAGATTGTTTGATAACAGTATTGACTAGAGCTTTCAGTTTTTGGGTAGTCATCATTTTTTCTCCTTTAAGATGGGATTCTTAAACAGGAATTAACAAGTCATCTAACGCTTTAACTAAGCCAATTAGCGTTGCAGGTGTTCCTAATTTAACTGCCAAAATTACTGCTCCAATGAGATTAACAAAACCCTTGGCAATGCCAATAAATTGGTTAGCTTTTTCAATTGTTTGAAGAGCCTGTTGCACCTCCTGAGTGGATTTTTGAAGTCTTATCGCTGGATCTTTTAAGTCAGTTAAAACCTCTTGAAAGATAATCAAACTCAAATCATCCACTAATTCTAATAATCTTCTCTCATAGCGAGCGATCACTAAAAATTCTTCAGGTTTTAACTCACCTTTGTTAAATAATTCATAGCGTTTTTGCTGGAGAACAGGGACTAATTTTAGGATTCTTTGAGCAAGTGCTTTAGCGTCTGAGCGAGTCAATGTATTCATCTTTTTACCTCAATTTAAATGAGACAAATAGGAAGCATTTCTACTGAGCCTATTGGTTGAGTTTAGAAACTAAAGGTTTAGCTTCTTTGAGATAGTTATCTAAAACTTTTTCAGCTTCCTTGAGTTGTTTTTGAGTAGGAAGTTCTAAGGTCTGCGAAATCCCAGCCGTATCAGAAGGTGGATTCTGTGGACAGAATGACTGAATCGCTTTTTTATCCATATTATTACCCAAGATAATGGCTAGTTTATGATGATTTTGAGCCGTAAGCGATAATAGTGCGATATAAGCCTCTGCTTGCTCTTTTCGACTGTTCAATTGAACTTTTTCTTGGGCATATTGTTGGGTAATTACTTGAACTTCATTGGCAAACTCTGTCATATTATTGCGATAGCGAGTGGGTGCTTGTTGAAATCGCTCTTCAAAGTAACGATAAAGTCCAACTTTTTCACTTGCTAACCAAGTATCTCGGTAAAGTTGATTAACTTCATTGAGCAAGAAAATATATTGTTGAAAATTTTCATCTTGGCAAACAATAACAGATTTAAGATTTTTACGCTGAATGGGCTTAACAACAAAATTATCCAGTAAAAAGCCAACGATATTTTCTCCCGCTTTAACATAATCTGAATTGATCTGCACGGATATTTTAGCTTTTTCAAAGATGGAATTGAGATTGGTAATGGCACTCCCAATATCCGTGAGATTTTGGTTCAGTGAAACCCGTTGATCACCTGCCAATTGTCCGAGGGATTCTAAATAATTGACGGCAAGAAGATTGGCTTGAATGGTAGATTTAGCGACGGGTTTAAAGCGATCGCATCGTTCATCCATTCTAATCGGGGGAAACTTATAAGGATTAGAATCTCCCGTGACTGGAAATTCTTCAAATCCTTCTAATGTTCTTGTCCGACTATTTTCACGAGTTAAAACGCCAGAAGGAGACGGAAATTGAGTTTGAGCAAAGGATGATTGGAGTTTCTCGGTTTCATCCAGTCGGTTTTCTCGTCTGAGACAAGATTCATATATATCTTTTCCCAGCTTTTCAGATGTTTCTTGAATTGTTCCTGATACCTTACTAAATTCTCGGACTTGGCTTAAATCCTCATGGCAACCACTGGTTATTAAGCAAAGAGAAATAAGAGAAATCCAAAGGGTTGATTTCTGAAAATTAACTTGTCTTGGTTCTTGGTTAGATTTCATGGTGGTTAGTTTTTATAATTTTGGTTAATATTGAGGTTGAGGACAAGTTCCTAAGCCCCAATCTACATATAGATCACGGGGATTAGTATCTCGTAGCCAACTAACTAATTTTTTGTAGTCAGCAATATCGTAGATACCAAGGCAACCTGCCGTTCCTGGACAGGGACCATGACAATATTTTCCATTCCAATCAATATGGATTTCAATAGCACTTCGCCGTGTGGAATTCGGTCCGACATATTTGATAGGGGTAGTAACTGGACCCAGACCATTACTAAAAACAGTCGGTCCATATTTATCTTTGCCACCTGCCCAGAGAATGTCATTAATGTACCATTTACCTTCAGGCAGCGGTTCCATGGAACCCGATACACTTTGAGGACCGGTGCGGAAAAGTTGTTTACTCCGTTGTCCAGAGCAAACTTTAAGATGATCTTTTACCTGTCCATTCTTGATATATTCCAAAATGAGAATATATAAACCATCACCGTCTTTCTGGTTAGTTTTAGTCAGTCGGAGATAAGTTCCGAGAGCAGGTTGAGGAGTAGGTGGGGGTGTTGTTTCTTCTCCCCACAATTTAGCCCAAGTTTTTGGTCCGACTTTCCCATCTGCTTCGGAGTGACCAAAAACGTCAGCTTGGAATTTTCTGACCGCCTCATCCGTGCCACTGCCAAAGATACCATCCAATTCTTTCTGGTAATAGCCTAAATCTTTTAAGCGTTCCTGCATTTCTCGGATATCATGGCCTGGAGCATCTTCATCACTCATGCCTTTGAGTAACAGTCCTCGATTTAATTGAGGTGGATTTTCCACTTGAGAAAGGGTTTGATTACGACCTGCGAATAAAACTTGTGCTGCTTGCGGAATAGGACTCCCCGGTTCAGCAAGATGAAAATTCCGAGCATTAGGATATTGTTGCAACAGATCGATCAAATCATCTTTAAAATTGGTTTCTAGTTTGACAACCTCTACCACTTGTTGATCATTGTAGGCAACAACTACCGTATTTCCCCCATCTAAATATCCTTTCAACCAAGTTACAGAATGTTCAGGAGAGACTTCAAGCTCAATAGGAGTTCCAAAACTATCATTTTTACGGAATAAAGCTTCCTCATCTTTACGGCGATTCGTTAACCCCTCAAGCACAACTTGTACCCCGTTAACTGTTGCTTTATTCCAACGTTTAAATTCATTGGCAGCCCCCTCATAATCCTTGTCATTCAGTTTACGTCGTAAGGTACTGTCTTGAAAAGCTCCAATGCCTACGTTATAAGCAAAGGAAACTAAAGCGTCAAACTGATTTTGATTTAGAGCAACATTTACCAATTTATCCACAGCCTTGGCTTTTTCCTCACATTCATGGACAAGGAAGCCTTCCGCCTGTTGATCAGTAATCTTATCCCCTTGTTTCACAGGTCGTCCATCAGGATAGCAAGTTGTTCCAATTCCAATCGTCCAAACGCCAGCTGGACACTTATAAGCGGTAAGCTTGCAACCTTCCCACTTTTTGATCAGATCAATACAGTTCTGTGATACTTTCATGGCAAATCCTCCTAATTAGGTCAGATTATGAGTGTTTATGTAAGTAATCACCTTTGTAACCCCTAAATCAGGTTTTTATGTCAAGCTATTTTGAAAGCCTTGCTAGAAACCAGTTCTAGGGATAAGTATAATTACTCACTTGCATAAATGAGATGCTCCCCCTATTTACTATTTCTTTCTTTCTCAAAGTGCCAAGCTCTTGCTCAAGGATCATTTGAATTTCGGGAATAGCAGGTTCATAGGGTGGATTAATATTCAGGTCTGTCCAGCGATTTTTAACACTTTCATGTAAATTGCTAACATCCCCTTCAAACTGACGAGGTGCTGTTCCCGCTACATTAAATGGCCATTTTGACGTATTATCAAAACTCGCACTACAATTGGGATGAACTTCATGTTGAATATAACTTTTATCTAAGGCCAAACCCAAGGCTTCGACTTGTTCCATCATCCACAATAAAGCTCCATCGGATAGGCCAGATTCTTCCTGAGAACCTCCACCAACACAACCATGACCCCCTGGAAACCAAACTTGAACCACTTGTTCTTTTTGTTGTCTGATGTGGGTAGAATGGGGACGCATTAGTGTTACATCAAATACTTTACTAATTTCATCAATAGCCACTGCATGAAACGCCTTTTCAATTGTAGGATTGATGGTCGAATCATAAAAGCGATAACGTTCGTTTAACTTTTCATCCAAGTGCAAAGAATGAACGATATCGGGGATACCTAAAGAAGCAACCGTATCCCAACAGCATAAGGCTTTAATGGGAACTCGTCGTCCATACTGATTACGGAAATCAATGGCATTTTTACCGTTAGGTGCGTTATTTGGGTCTTGTTTTTCTCGGTAAATTTCGTAGGCTTTGGGGATTTGTCGGATAAATTCTCGATACAACAAACCACAATTATAAATTAACCCAGCTAAACAGCGTACAGTGTAAGCTCCCCGACTAAACCCAAAGAGATAAATTTCATCTTCAGGTTGATAGTTTAAGCACAGAAAACGATAGGCATCCTCAATCTTATGATCCATGCCAATGCCTAAAGCACCTCCAGCAATTTTAATTAAAGTATCAGTTACCTCGGCATTAGATTGTTTTGTCCCAATCCCTTCGTCATAGTAGATGATTTGACGGATGGGGTTGCCCTTACTATCATCAAGTGGTGTGATAGCTTGCACCATTTTGACAACATTGGTAGGATAACCTTGTCCTAAATCTTGCCAAGTTCCATCACAACAAACAATAAGACGGCTTTTCATAGCGATGAACCTCCTAGGTTTCTTAAAACTCGCCAGTTTATGGAATATTTGAGGATTCTAGTGAATCATGACTCAAAATTATCGAGATTTTCCTTAAGGTAAAATTTCCGCAAGACTCAACCAAGACAAAGGAAGTTCTAACTCTGTTCGGAAGTGATATAGATGAGTTAGATAGCTGGCGTGACTAGGTAAAATTAGATGCGGTATTTATACTTACTACTTTAGATCGTCTATCAGAACTTGCTGCCCTAAAGACGGCAAATTAATACATTTCTTGAGGTTTCTGTATATAAGTTTACAGAATATTGTTGAGCTATTTATTAATAAAAAAAGTTGAGTTTGATGGCCAACCATCTTAACACCTAAGCTCGCCAACCTGAACTTTAGCCGATTCTTGATCGCAATTTTAGCCCACCCTAACACTTCCCTCTTTTCCCACGAGGATTTTTACCAAGAAAAATGATCTGTCTGCCTGAGAACAGGCTATAGTGATCATCAAACCCTCAGTGAAAAACTTCCCGTGTCTTCAGTATTCCGTCTTCCTCCCTATTTTTCCCCCGCTCTGCAGCGTCGAGTCATCAAAACTCTCGCGGCAAAAAAAAACCGTCAACTCTTGACATGGGCGGCAGCTTGTGCTAGTTTTTTAATCCTCTGGGCGTGGAATTGGCAGTTAGTTTTAGCCACTTTAACCGGGGTGGGGGCGATGATTGGAGTTTACCATCTCCAGGGGCGAAACTGGCGATCGCTGTGGCTGTGGGGGCGTGCTTTTTTCAGCGCCGATAGCGGTAAATTAACTTTAGCGGTAGTCTGTGGCGGTTTGGGCAGTTTAGCCACCTATCTCGCGGTCGCAATTTGGACTTATGCCGAAAATCGCTGGTTGGCCCTGGCCTCAATTTTGCAAGGATTTGGCACGGTTTTGACTTTAATCCTGCTGGGATGGCATTTTCTCGACCATCGCGGTCAAAATGAGTCAAAAAACTTCGATCGCTGGTTAGAAAAATTAACAGTCAATGATCCCTTAATGCGCTTAATGGCCGTCCGACGTTTAAGCGAAATGGAACTTTCCCCCAGTCGTCGAGAACAATGCCAAGAATACTTTCGTTATCTTCTCTCGCGAGAAACCGATACGCAAGTGCGATCGGCTTTACTTGATAATTTTTCTGGCAAAGAAGCAATCAAACCGCAACCTTTACAAATACCGCTACCGGTGAAAAAATCCCTCCTAAAATACGATTAATACTAAATCCTGTTTAAGAAGTATAGGGAAGTGGGGAAGTGGGGAAGTGGGGAAGTGGGGAAGTGGGGAAGTGGGGAAGTGGGGTGTGGGGTGTAGGGAGAATAAATAAAATAATCTCCTGACTCCTGACTCCTGACTCCTATCTCCTGACTCCTGACTCCTATCACCCTATCTCCTGACTCGGAGAATCCTGACGACCGACGACCTACACCTGAATCCTACCCCACCATGAAGATGACTGCTAGAGGCTGAAGAGGATATTTTTTTCACACCAAAGTTAACTCGCGCTCCTCGATATTTTGGAACATCAGCGTACTCAGATAACGTTCCCCGAAACTAGGCTGAATCACCACAATTAATTTACCCTCATTTTCCGGTCGTTGGGCCAGTTGAATCGCAGCGCAAAGATTAGCACCGGAAGAAATCCCCGAAAGTAAACCCTCTTCTTTTGCCAGACGACGACCAAATTGAAAAGCTTCCTCATCACTGACAGTAATTACCTCATCAATCAGATCTGTGCGTAAAACTTCCGGAATAAAACCCGCACCGATACCTTGAATTTTATGGGGGCCGGGATTACCTCCAGAAATCACCGGACTATTGAAAGGTTCCACCGCGACTACTTGAAAACTAGGTTTACGGGGTTTAATCACCTCAGCGACTCCCGTAATCGTGCCTCCAGTACCCACACCGGCAACAATAAAATCTACCTGTCCCTCCGTATCTTGCCAAATTTCCTCCGCAGTGGTGAGACGGTGAATTTCTGGGTTAGAAGGGTTGCGAAATTGTTGCAACATATAAGCACCGGGGATACTATCGACAATTTGTTGAGCGCGTAAAATTGCCCCTTTCATACCTTGGGAACCGGGGGTAAGTTCTAGGGTAGCACCGTAGGCTTTTAACATCGCCCGGCGCTCTAAACTCATCGTTTCCGGCATAGTTAAAATTAAGCGATAACCCTTAGCTGCCGCAGTCATCGCTAGAGCAATTCCCGTATTGCCAGAAGTGGGTTCCACTAAAACCGTGGTTTCTGGATTGATTAAACCCGCTTTTTCGGCGCTATTAATCATGTGAGTGCCAATGCGGTCTTTGACGGAAGCAGCGGGATTCATCCCTTCTAATTTCATCACAATTCGGCCAAGACAGCCCTCCGCTTGGGGAATCCGATTCAATTGTACTAAAGGAGTGCGGCCAACCAATTCGGTGACATCGTGAGCGATACGCATGATATTTTCTCTGTCTAGGTGATTCGTGTGCTTAGTTATAGCGGTAAGCTCTGTGCTTTAGCGTTTGAGAATTTCCTCACTAGCCAAGGATGCGCTATATAGCTCACTTATAGCAAAGGCCAGCCCTAGATCGGCAAAATTTCCATTTTCCTTTGTTTCCTGGTTGCCCCCCGACTTCTTGCATTCGTCCGGGGGCAACCAGCAACAGATGGGTAAAACCCTACACCCCATACTCTACACCCCAGGAAAAACTTTTTCAGCAGACCCTAATTATTAAGGAACCACCTTTCTCTGAATTTAGAGGATTTTTTCTAAACCGTAAACGAGGGATTGCAGCTGAGTAACTTTACGGATAGAGAGGAGAACCCCCGGCATATAACAGGAGCGATCGCTGGTATCATGACGAAGGGTATAGATTTCCCCGGGAGAACCGAAAATGACTTCCTGATGGGCAATTAAACCGGGTAGACGCACGCTATGAATACGGATGTTCTCAGCAGTTAAACCGCCTCTAGCGCCGGGGATGGTTTCTTTTTCGGAAACTTGGGCAGGATTAAAGGTTTTACCTAATTCGGCCAGTAATTCGGCGGTTTTAATCGCTGTTCCACTGGGTGCGTCTGCTTTTTGATTGTGATGCAGTTCGATAATTTCTACATGATCAAAGTAGCGGGATGCTTGCATGGCAGCCTGTTGTAGTAAAACCATGCCAAGGGAAAAATTGGGGATAACTAAACAGCCAGTGCTGGCTTTTTCGGCAAATTCGGCTAAATCTTGCAGTTGTGCCGCCGATAATCCCGTAGTTCCTACCACGGGACGCACTCCATAGGCGATCGCACTGCGGGTATTGTCATAAACACCGTCGGGATGGGTAAAATCCACCATCACCCCCTGCACTTTTTCCTGAGTTGCCAGGACTAAAACACTCTGTAAATCGTCGAGAATCGGCACTTCTAGGGGTTCACAACCGGCCACTTCTCCCACATCTTGACCCCGAAAAGCTGGATTTCGATCCACTGCACCCACTAAGATCATATCGTCGGCACGAGCAACGGCTTTAATGACTTCCCGTCCCATTTTGCCAGCAGCACCGTTGACAACTACGGGAATCGGGCCTCTATTTTCGGTCATGGTTAATTATTCTCCTTAATATATAGGGATTATAGACTGTTGGGATGGAGGGGTATTTCAGGGACAAAGGAAAAAATCCCAACACCTAACCGCCTTTTGCCTCATCACTGAATTAATTATCCGTTTTCTCACGCACAATGATCGAGGGGTAGTTATGAGAAAATCGTGATTATTTAGGGAAAATCTTGGTCGTTAACCCTCCATGCCATGCTTAAACTGTCGTTTTCAGGGATGGGAAGAAGGGTAAAAATATTAGGCGTACAGTGGAAAAGTCAGAAGGTCTAGAGCCTTCTAGATTTTGCGCTGTTCCTACGTCAATGGTGCTTTGTCTGGGTGATATTTTGGCAAATGTGAGATGCACCCTTAACCATATTTTATCACCTCAAACTCATCAACTTATTATTTTGCGAGTTCTAGCAGTTGTAAAAATTAATTGCTCGCTGAATTTTGATGATAAGATAAATTTTTAGTGATCACTTTCCACGCCCACTTTAAGGGTTTTCTGTTTTCCAATGCTTTTACAGAAACGGCAACAGTATCCATACTATTTAACTGCAACAATTGATATCCTCGTGCGCTCAAGAGACTCCGAGCGGATATCCTATCGCTATCCGAAAGATGTTTATGCTCGTACAGGATCAAACTAGGCTGAAACCGATCAACATCTATCATTTTCAGTACCTCGTAATCGAATCCTTCTGTATCTATGTGGATTAAGTCTACAGTGCGAACCGAGTTCCGGTTACATAACTCTTCAAACGTTATACATTCCACTTGAGTTTTCCGAATTAGTTGTTCTAGTTCTGGGATAAAATCAATATGCTTTAAGACATGAGATAAGGAAAATGAACCGATTTGATCGTACCAAACAGGCAAAGAAGAATCCGTCTCTTCAACATAGTAGAATTCCTTAAACCCGTTTACTTCGGCAATCGCTACATTTTCCAACTTAAATCGACCATAATCACCATATTTAGAGCTTAATCTTTTGAATACATAGTCAACGGGTTCTATCATAATTCCACACCAACGTTCATCTAGCATAAACGAACGTAGGGGATCACCGTAGCTAGAATCGTTTGACCCTACTTGAATAAAGAAAATATGCGCTTGCGAAATGGATAAACTGTAAAGCAGTGTATCGAGCTTATCCTTAAAGATTTTGTAGCGAAGACTAGGTGATTTAAAAATATTCCAAAACTTTGACTGTTTGTCCGATCTTTTGCCGACTAATCGAGAGATGTAAGTTTTAAGTTTTGCAAGCATCATGGCTAAAAAATTATAACTTTTGCTAGAAAATATTGGAAATAATTCATTTTGTTTTGAAATAGGCTAGAGCCTTGTTAAAATATCGTTTTAATCTTCTTCTCCATCCTTCTTTCGGTCGCCATCCAGACCAATCTGTTCGATCTAAGTATTCAAAAAATTGCTTTTCTGTATCCCTTAACGGAGAGAATTTAAATCTCCAAGGTTTACTATCTGATGCAAAATGTATTAGATAAGGAGCTTCCATAACCTGATGATAAACTTCCTCGGAAAAATGACTTTCTTGCCAAGATGAAAAGTTATTAGGAAGTTGATTCCACCGTGGATCCAGTTTCCCCCAACGGCCAGCCAAAATAGCGTTGAGACCGTCCTGATCCCAGTAACGGAGACGGCTTCCATTTTTCTCTAGATAATTAATAACTTTAAAAGATATATCGTCTTCTCGCCATTTTTTTAAATTAAGAATCATTACCCCAGAGTTAAAATATGGCGTATCTGGGGATATTTGAAGTTCTTGATAAGTTTTTAAGCCATTTGACACTAGAGGACATCCCATGTCTTGCACAGCAAACAAATATTGATTATCAATGTCAATTTTCCATAAATTGTTTAAATCTTCTTTCAAAATTAAATCACAATCTAGATAAATAACTTTCTCAATCGACGGGGGTAAGAGATAAGGAATTAATAAACGATAGTAAGCGGCAATAGTAACATGACCCCAAGTCGGAAGTTTTTCCACGATTGTAAAGAACCCTGCTTCTTGAGGCCTTAGCCAGTTAAGCACCACTTCAACTTCTAATTTTTGTAGGGACCGAATCACCTTTTTTTTATTAGCATTGGTAATTCCTCCATCAATAACATAAATAAAGACTTTGCCGTCTTTCAGGTTCTCTGCCAAGGAGTAAAGCATTACGCCAAGAGGAATTGCGTAATTGTTGTCCGCAGCACAGACGACTGTGGGTGTTTTAGTATTTTGCATTATCAACTCTTCGTGTCTTACAAGTTTAAATTCCATAGAAACAAGGTCAAAGAATCGCTTATAGCGGTATTCGCTTGAGTGAGATACAGACAAAGTCTTGCCTAGACTGACTTATAGCTTGTTGCAGTATACCTCATTCGACTGCATACCGCTATATCTATTAGACATCTCTAAAAATTATAACCCAATCACAGCTTGCTTTTATGCTCTGTCCTAATTTAAAATAGTTCAATGGCTGAAATGTATATCCATCTTGGCTAATTCAATTTCAACGAAAAAATATAAGACAACTAAAATCATTTCTATTTGGGTAAGTTTCTTAACTATAAAGACTTTTAGCCTTTTAACGATGACGGCTCGCCTCCTCCGGATAACTGGTGTCGCAATGATTTGGGAAAAACTTCAGGGCGATCGGTGAGAACTACAAAAGGGGCATTACATTATAAGTTAGAGTACGAATATCCTCGGCAAGGGTGAGGGCGTGATCTCGGTATTTTTCCCGGAAAGCTAGGGTGACGAAACAAATTTTCCTATCGCTCAAACTCATAGTCTACTATTGGTATTGTCTTAAACCGCCGCAGATTCGGCCAGAATGCTCTCACACTGTACCATAGACCAATAGGTCTGTCAAGATCGAATTGAGGGATAAATCTCCCCCTGCTTCCCCTGCTTGTCTAAACCCATGATTTTAAAATTGACAGAGTAAATCTATCGGTTAAGCAAGATTGCGATGCCCACCCTCTGGGAACCGCCTTCAATCGAATGATTGCCCGCCAGAGTCAGCCGTAATTACTCAAATTCTTCTATTTGCGATCGCACTAAGTCTAGGGGAAGTTTTAAAGCTCTAGCAATTTGTTCGATAGTTAGTCCTTCTTTGATTAGTTCGGGAGTTGTTTCTAGTTTAGCTTGTTGATAAATTTTAGATGAGTGTGGGTTATTTTCTATTTTCTCTTGACAATCATTTCCCTTATTAATTTGGACAACATCTCTGATTTTACTAGAATAAAAGACATTGGAGTGATAATATCTCTGTAGGCTAGATTTTAGATTTGATTTACTGACTTCCTCTCCTAGTATTTCTGATAGGGTTTTCCATAGTTTACCTGCTGTTTCCTTGATGTATTTCTGAGAACGATGATTTTTTTGAGCGATTTCGGCGTATTTTTGATGATTGACGACTCCCTCTAAGATTTCATGCTGAAGATCGTCTAAATGTTCTCCTGTATGGGAGAAAACAAGCTCATCAATAGTTATTATAAAAGATTGAATATCAAATGAGTTCATAGGATGATTTTAAACGGGGAGTTAAGTCAGGATTGCTTGATATTATAGCGCAAAATGCAAATGTAGTGTCTTTATATTTCTTTATGGGGCTTTTATGGGTCTTGAAAGTTAACTTTAGGGTGTTTATGGTTGGGAGAGGTCAAAATGAAATTCGTAAGAGGTTATTTCCCATGAACACTTTTCGTTCATATTTAAACAAAATATCGGTTCTATTAATTGCGCTACCAGTCAGTTTAATTTATGCAAATGCTGCGAATGCTGTGGCAGCAACAGGTATATCAGCCGGCACATCTAATCTTTCTCTGAAAGTGGCAGGGGGCATTGTTACTGTAGGTGGAGGAGTCGCAACTGCTGGCATTACTAAAGAAAGTTGGCTTGGGACTTTAGGCGGAATTTTAATTGCAGGAGGTGGGGTTGCCCTTGGTATAACTGACCCTCCAGCAGCAACTTTTTACTCTGGTACTTTTTATTTTCATTATGATAGTAAACTTATGAAAGTATTAAATTTTGGATGGCTTGGTTCTTGGGGAGAAAATCCAAGTTTACTAGCACCTCCAGTAGACCCTAATTTATGGGATGGAGTAAGTGGAGAAGGAACTACTGTCGCACTTCAAAACCCTAATCAAAGCCTTTCAGTAAATATTATAGATGATGATATAAATGGACTGCAAACAGTATCCTTTGACTGGGGTACTAATGGATATTCAGCAGATTCTACAGAACCATTTAACTTTTTTGCCACTGCCTTTGAATTTAAAAGAGATGTGATACTCAAGTATTTGGGCGATTTTGCTCAACCCCCTTCTGAGGCAAACTTTTATGTTTCTACTCCAGGAATTCAATGTACTTTACCTCCCGATGAGACGATAATTCAGACTTGTGGTGAACCTATAACTTCGTATTATATTGTGAGTCAAGTTCCCGAACCCACATCAATTTTAGGACTCTTTTCTCTAGGAATACTCGGTGCTGGTGCGACAATAAAACGCCAAGTAAAACGCAATCATTCTATCGAAAAAGAAACCACAGAAATAGGCTAAATTCCCTGTTAATATAACCCATACCCCTTAATTATACAGAATTGGGGGGTATTTTTATGGGCTATAATTCGAGTCAACTGGGTTGGTTAGGTAATCCCTTGTTTTTAGGAAAAAAATCAAGATATAAATACTGACCTAACACACCAAAAACTTTTATTTTTGATGTGTTACGCTTTTGTCAACCCACTATTTACAATAAAGCCATTTCTCCCACCACTTCCAAGCGGGTATAACTGCCGATTTTGAGGAATTTTTCCGAGAGAGATTCGGCCACATTGGGAGTAATCCAGCCTAACTGTTTAAGAATTTGCAAAGCGGCGGCATATTTAGCCCGTTTGGAACCATCTAGGGCTTTAATTGCTAATCCTAAACCTTCACCGACGCGCCCGATACATTGAATCCCTTCGGCCCCGGCTTTACTGACGATTTCCCCTTGGCTAACCTGCATTAATTCCGTATCAAAAGCCCCTTCTCCTGCTACCATGCGGGGATGATAGGTCATAGCGCGGACGATTCTTTCTAAGTCCAAACGATTGCCAGAGGCTAACTGGGCGTAGAGATGGGCCATTTGCCCCAACTGCATTGAATAGGTGGGCGCGCCGCAGTCATCGTGGGCGCTGATTAATTCATCCCCCGGCATCCCCAATAATTCGGCAATTTTGCTTAAAATTAGCTTCTGTATCTGACTAGAACGCCGCAGATAGGTATTTAACGGCCAGCCGCGCTGTTGACACACCGCTAACATCCCGGCGTGTTTACCAGAACAATTGTACTGCAAGCGACTGGGTTTACCTTCTGGGAGGGGACATTGCAGGGCATTGACATCGATATCGGCACGCCAGAGAATATTAAAGACTTGACGGGCCTGTTCCACTGTGCCTTGGTGAGAACTACAGATAATGGCTAGATCCTTATCGTTGAGATCGTAGCGTTCGAGGGTGCCGGTACTGGTGACAGCCAGCGCTTGAAAAGGTTTCAGGGCCGAACGAATAAAGGCGCTAGTTTCGGCGCTGCCGGCGGTGGATAATACCCGGCCGCGGTCATCGCAAATAGCGGCCTCGACATGATGGACCGATTCAATAATACCTTCCCGGAGGAGATGAATTTCTAAGCGGTGGGTTGGTGAACGTTTTACCCTATTCATTCAGATTGGTTGCGGTTAGTGAGTGAAAAATAGCCAAAAAAGACCACTGATAGCGACAATTGCCCCTAGAATCAGGGCGGTTTTTTGTAAACGCCGGAGAATGGGCTGGATTTGATAGGAGACGATTAAACGATCGCGGGTTAAGATAGGGGCGGTTTTTGTCCAGATTTGCCCATCGTACCAGCCCGACTCTTCATAAAATACTTTCTCTGATTGCAAGCGGTCATAGACGTAGATCCAGCCTAAATACAAGCGCAATAACACCAATCCTACCAAAATTGTCGAGCCAAAAATCCCCGCACAGAAGAAGAGAAAAGGGGCCTTTTTGAGGGGAAAACTAGCGGCGGCAATCGGTCCGACCAATACCCATGTCCAGAACCATAACCAGAGAAATTTTTTTGTATAAGAGGCTACATCTAGGGTAGCCCAACGAAAAAACCAAGATTCTTTTAATTGTTCGTACTCGTTAACCGGTTGCTGTTCTTCCGGGACGGGACAGAAATCAAGGGAGGATTTCATGGACTTTACTCCTCTAAATGGTTGCTAGGTAGAGGAATACGTTGAGCATGACCCCAAAAAGCTTCTAAATTATAAAATTCCCGCTCTTTTGGTAAAAAGATATGGATAATGATATCGCCATAATCCATCAGGATCCAGCTACCTTCGCTTTTTCCTTCCACTTGTCGGGGGGATTGTTGCCATTCTAGTTCCATAGCGGCTTCGATCGCATCCTCGATCGCTCGCACTTGGGTGGTAGAATAGCCGGTAATAATCAGAAAATAATCGGTTAAATAACAGATATCGGCGACTTTCAGGATGGCGATGTCCCCTGCTTTCTTGTCCTCGGCAGCGGTAACAATTGTCTCCAGAAACTTTTCGGTATTGAGATTTTCGGCGACGGGGGTAATAATTCCAGTGGGATTGGTCATTCAGTTTGTGGTTATCCTTTGACTGAGGTGGTTTTAAGCGAGTCTTGAGATTATGTTAATCAATGGTTTTAGTTGCTGTTGCTTGTTCTTTAACAATTTGTAACGCCCAGTTGCGGGTTAGCACGGTGCGGGGATGAATGGGACAATGGCTACTTAAAAGATATTTTAGGGAATAATCGCAGGTTTGTTGAACGCTTTTATGGAGATTTTGATAGCTGAGTTGTCGTAGGGCGTTTAATTCGGGTGTATCGCCGCGATTGGGTTCCAAGGCATCGGCAATAAAGACTATACAGCTAAGATCGCTCATATTGGGTTGACCGAGGGTATGATTGCGAATTGCCGCGAGAATTTCCTCATCGGTAACGTTAAATTCTTTTTGGGCGACAATCGCACTCACGTCGGCATGGAGTAAGTGAGGATGGGATAAACAGATATTATCCACGTCTATTCCCGCCGATTCCGCCATTTTTAGCAGTTTTTTGGGCTTGAAAAATTTAGCCAGATCGTGTAGTAACCCGGCTTGGCCTGCTTGGACGGGATCGAGATCGTGATGACGAGCTAAATCAATACACATGGTCTCCACACCGAGAATATGTCGCAGACGGTGTTCGTTGACGTTTTCTTTTAACCAGTCGATAACTTGCTGTCGCATCTTTTTTTTTGCCCTTGTGGAACCCCAGAATGATTGTAACAATTACTATACAATTTTGCCTATCGCTCCCTGGTTCGATCTTTACCAATCATCCTCGCGACTAGCTTCTAAAACTTCTTCTTGCTGCCAATCATCCTGAAAAGGTTGTACCACTTTACCGATCGCATCGGCCACAAAAGACTTAATAAATTCTTCCTTGCGACTAAGTTGAAATTGTCTTTGTACCACTTCCGTCATACCACCGTCACCCCAGTCTTGATCGTGACGGAAATATTCAATAAAACTTTTGCCAGCAATGCGGGTTAAATAGGCGGCACTGACCCCTTGAATTGCCTTACCGACTATATAGGTAGTAAAGTTTAATTGTAGGATTCTGGCTAATAATTCTACCGCTCCTTTTACCACTCCCAAACTAACTAGAGTTTTACCCAAAGATAGAGCCAATTCCTTGCCTCGATCGCTGTTAATTTCACAGCCATAAACTTGACCAATTTCCCTAACCATTTGAGCATTAACCGCCGCCGTTGCTAACAGATCGAACACTGGTAAGGGAGTCACGGCAATCACTCCTGCACCGATCCACTGATAGCGATCGATAATTTTATCAGCTTGGCGACGACGTTGGCGATCAATAATTTTCCTAGCTTCTTCTCCTAATCTTTGGGATTGTAAGAGGATATTATCCGCCACTAAATCCTCCCCTTCGGCCCGTAAAACTGAAGCTAAACGTTTAATTAAAGCTAAAATATCTGGTTCTGGTGTGATCATTTGTCCACCAGTTAACTGTACTGGTTGGGGATTAGCAGCAACGGCAATAATATCAGCTGAAAGTATCACTCCTTTTAGACGTTCTCGTAATTGTTTTAAAATAATGTCTCGATCTTCATCGCTATAGAGATCGATTTTATTAAAGACTAAGAGAGAACGTTTACCAATATCAATTAAGCGCAATAAAGGGGCGTATTCCGATTGTCGAATATCGTTATCGATGACAAATAAAAGTAAGTCTGCTTCCGTGGCTAATTGTCGCGCTAACTGTTCCCTTTCACCTCCGGCTGCACCAATTTCAAGAATGCCGGGGGTATCGGTAATTTGAATTTCCCGATTCACACCTTTCATTTTTAAACTATAGGTTTCCCCTTTTTCCGTGGTTCCCATGGTTGCCTCCACATTGCCCACCATTTGACCGATGAGAGCGTTAATTAGGGAGGTTTTTCCCGCCGATCCTGTGCCGAAAACAATGATTTTAACTTCTTTTCTGACTAAACTTCGCTCAATTTCTTGGGAACGCTTAATAAAAACCTGTTGAGTTACTTTATCTTGAATTTGCTCCACTTGTTGCCGGATAGCTTTTAAGGTTTCCCCGGCGGCCTCGGTTTTTTCTACTGGTAATTTTAGGGGTGGACGGGAGGAAGAACGCAACTTACGGCGACTTTTTTGGCGCTGGGGCAGCAGATAAAAGTAGTACGAAAGAACGTAAATGAGCAAGCCCAGCAGTCCGATAATGAGCAAAAGCAGAATATTAGCTAAGATAGGAGCAGTAAAGGCGATCTGGATGTAAAGACGATAGATAGAGTTGACTAACCACAACATTAATCCGAAAATAAAGCTCAGACCAATGATTAAAGCGGCAAGACGGGGTAATTTCATCGAAAATTGGGGTCTGAAACCCCGCCGTTTTACGGCGGCTTTACCGTTAAATACTAGCGCATTTACACGATATATTCTAGAATGTGAGGTATGGAAAAAGCCTATTCGTTTCGATTTTACCCAACACCAGAACAAGAGTCGCTATTGCGGCGCACTTTGGGCTGTGTAAGATTGGTTTACAATAAAGCTCTCCACGAACGAACACAAGCATGGTACGAAAAGCAAGAAAGAATAGGATATGCTCAAACGTCTTCAATGCTAACTGAATGGAAAAAGCAAGAAGAATTAGAGTTTTTAAACGAAGTTAGCTGTGTACCTTTACAACAAGGGTTAAGACACCTACAAACAGCTTTTACTAACTTCTTTGCTGGTCGTACTAAGTATCCTAACTTTAGGAAAAAACATCAAGGAGGAAGTGCCGAATTTACTAAGTCTGCTTTTAAATTTAAAGACAAACAAATCTATTTAGCTAAATGCACAGAACCTTTACCTATTCGATGGTCAAGACAAATACCAGAAGCTTGTGAACCAAGCACAGTAACAGTCAGATTACATCCCTCA
>VYLQ01000087.1_pt1 | contig 49225 bp, 46 predicted proteins | sample 5115351 | NCBI WGS metagenome assembly VYLQ01 (sample SAMN12291776, study PRJNA351875) | freshwater metagenome | isolation source: freshwater lake | place: USA: Michigan, Lansing Lake | collected 2013-08-14 | reverse complement strand
ACAGGTTGCTTTTTGATTTTTCGATTCGATTCGGCAAACTATACCGATATTTTCTAGGTGTAGATAGCCTTGAATAGACGTTCCTTTTAGGTTCAAAAATTTGTCAAGCATCATGAGTAAAATACTCGGGTTTTTGGCTATTATATCAAATCTTAACTCGATTGTCTATCTTTTGGTATTAACCAGTTTGTGTCTTAAGTCTTTTCCTATATGGATTTCAGCTACTTTTGGGCGTAGGCGCTCTCATCGAATTTTATTTTAAGTTAATTATTTGCATAACAAATTCCGAAGAGCCTAAAATTTTCAACCAGGACTTTAAGACTTAATATCAAGAAATGTTACCTTTGTCACCAGTGTTAGGGAGCGGGCAGAATTATAGTCTGACAGCCAAGGAGAGATTCAGGTTATAATGGAAAATGCTGTCTTTACAGGTTAAATCTTTTTCGAGAAACCCCATGGCAAAAAAATCGATGGTAGAACGCGAGAAAAAACGCGCTCGTCTCAGACAAAAATACGAAGCTAAACGGACGGAACTAAAAGAACAATTCCGTACCGCCGAAGATTTTGAAGAAAAACTGGCAATTCACCAAAAATTACAGGAATTACCCCGCAATAGCGCCCCCAGTCGTCACCGCAACCGTTGTTTAGCGACCGGCAGACCGAGAGGATACTATCGCGATTTTGGTTTATCCCGCAACGTTTTACGGGAATGGTCCCACCAAGGTCTCTTACCAGGTGTGGTCAAGTCTAGCTGGTAGTCAGAAACAATATCTAGGGAAACTACCGGGATAGAGGCGTGGTTTTTGCGTCTCTATTGCTGTTTTTAGGTAATTTTAGCGATAAAAAAACTCTCGATCGAGCGATCGAGAGTTAACCATGAACAAAAAATTCACCTAGACTACAGTAGCAGCCTTACGGGCAGCGGCGGCCTCATCGGGATGAATACCGAGACGGGTAAGATTGAGACGACCTTTACTATCGATCTCCCGTACCTTAACTAACACCTCATCCCCCACGGCCACTTCATCTTCGACCTTACCGACGCGTCCCTCGGCCAATTGGGAAATATGGATCATTCCCTCTTTCCCCGGCAAAACTTCCACAAAAGCGCCGATTTGGATAATGCGAGTCACGCGACCGAGATAAACCTCACCCTCATTGAGTTTGCGGGTCATATTGTAGATCAGTCGTTTAGCTTTTTCGGCCTGTTCCCCATCGGTGGAGGAAATGGTGACAGTCCCATCGTCATCGATGTCGATTTTCGTGCCGGTCTGTTCAGTAATCCCTTTAACCGTCTTACCACCTGGCCCGATGACTAACCCGATCAGATCCGGATCGATCTTGATCGTCAATAACCGGGGTGCGTGGGGAGATAATTCCGTGCGCGGTTTTTCTAGGGTCGCTAACATCTTCTCTAGGATATGTTTGCGGGCCGGTAAAGCTTGTTCGATCGCCTTGGCCACCACTTCCATGGTTAAACCTGGTATTTTCATATCCATCTGGAGAGCGGTGATGCCAGAATCAGTGCCAGCCACCTTAAAGTCCATATCTCCCAGAAAATCCTCTATACCCTGGATATCGGTCAAAATCCGCACTTCTTCCCCTTCCTTAATTAAACCCATGGCCGCACCGCTAACGGGTTTTTTCAGGGGAACACCGGCATCCATCAGCGCCAGGGTAGAACCGCACACGGAACCCATGGAGGTGGAACCATTAGAAGATAGGACTTCCGACACCACCCGCAGCACATAGGGAAATTCCTCCTGGGGGGGAAGGACAGGTACGATCGCCCTTTCCGCTAAAGCACCGTGACCGATTTCTCGACGGCCGGGAGAACGCATGGGACGGGTTTCACCGACGGAAAAGGGTGGGAAATTGTAGTGATGAAGATAGCGTTTTTCGTCTTCGGGATGGAGGTCGTCCCCCAAATCCTGAGCATCACCGGGGGTGCCAAGGGTGGCGATCGAAAGCACCTGGGTTAAACCGCGATTAAACAAACCGCTACCGTGAACCCGACGGGGTAAAACTCCCACCCGGCAAGAAATCGGCCGTACTTCGTCCAGTTTGCGACCATCAACCCGCACCCCATCCTCGATAATTTGGGCGCGCATCAGTTTTTTGGTCAGATCCTTGAAGAGATTACCGATTAACTTCGGTTCTTCCAGCGTTGGAGCTTTTAAGGGAGCTTCATCGGGGAGAGCGGTTATCGTTTCCTTGAGCCGATTTTCGATCGCCTCTAATTTCTCATCCCGTTCGGTTTTGCTGAGGGTAAACTGACAGAGAATCTGTTTAATTTCCTCTTTAGCTTGTTCTTTCAGGAAATTCTGCACAGTTTCGTTTACTGCCGGTGCTTCTCGGGTGACGAGGGGAATACCCAACTGATCGATCAATTCCCGTTGAGCGCTGATCAGGTCGCGGACCGCTTCATAACCAAAATCGATCGCCTCAATAATATCCCGTTCCGGTAACTGATTGGCTCCCGCTTCGATCATCACCACCCCTTCGGGACTACCGGCCACCACTAGATCCAATTCTCCGTTATGGATTTCCTTGTAGGTGGGATTGATGATAAATTCATCCCCTAGTAAACCGACGCGCACCGCTGCCATCGGCCCTTGGAAGGGAATCCCTGCCAACATAACCGCCACGGAAGCTCCAGTAACGGCCAAAACATCTGGGGGGACTTCCTCGTCCATCGAGAGGGTTGTAGCGACCACCTGAATATCATCCCGTAGCCAACTGGGGAATAGAGGCCGCAGGGGGCGATCAATCAAACGACCAGTCAGAATTGCTTTTTCCGGGGGACGACCTTCACGACGCAAAAATCCTCCCGGAATGCGGCCGGCAGCGTATAATCTTTCTTCGTAATCAACGGTTAAGGGCAAGAAATCTACTCCTTCTCTGGCTTTGGCTGTGGTTGCTGTCACTAAAACCGCCGTTTCTCCCGATTGGATCAGAACACTACCGCCAGCTTGGGGGGCTAAAAGCCCTATTTTTAGTCGAATATCCCTGCCATCAAAGGATATTGACTTGTCAAACTCTTCCATGTAAAGTTATATTCCTTTCTTTCACTTTTCTCTGTGCTGTGGCAATCCTAGCATTTTTTGTACCCCTTTCCGACAGGTTTAGTATTCAGTGAGCAGTTATCAGTGATCAGTTATCAGTGATCAGTTATCAGTGATTAGTTATCGGTTATCAGCTTTTTTCTCCCTGCTTCCATCTCCCATCTCCCCCGCAACGCGCACGAAGTGGTCTCCCCACTACCCCACTACCCCACTGATAACTGGTTACTGGTCACTGATAACTGAAAATACTCCCCACTACCCCACTGATAACTGGTTACTGGTCACTGATAACTGAAAATACTCCCCACACCCCACACCCCACACCCCACTTTTAAACAGGATTTAAGATTACTTGCTCAAACCGGCCAAAAAATGATAGTTTCGGATATAGGAATAATCTGGTTAAGAAAAAAATGTCTTCCCTTGCCGCTTGCTGGCCTAAAAATATTTCTAAGTATTAGCAAAACTGACTGACTCTCAGCAGTTGAGCGGGATTTTTCCTAGCTCGAAGAACTCCAGACAAAGAAAATTAAGACAATTAAAAGGATTGCGTCTCTATTATCTGTCAGACGCTTCTAATCCAGTGAATTTGCGGGTTATCTTCAAATTAACCCCGTTTAACCCTATTGGTGGCTATCGATTATGGCTGAAAGTTATTTACTAAACAAACTGCAATCTGTAGAACAGACCTACAAAGAATTAACCCGTCGTCTAGCGGATCCCGATGTCACCGGTAATCCGGGTGAATTACAGCGTCTGGCCAAATCCCGCGCTTCCCTAGAGGAAACGGTCAACACCTACGAAATTTGGCAAAAAAGTCAAGAGGATTTAATCGGTGCGAAACAAATCTTCAAAGAATCCGCCAGTGATCCCGAATTACGCGAAATGGCCGCCCTAGAAGTGGCAGAATTAGAGGAAAAAATCGCCACTTTGGAAGACCAATTAACCATTCTGCTGCTACCCCGGGATCCCCTCGATGAAAAGAATATCATGCTAGAAATTCGCGCTGGGACTGGCGGTGATGAGGCCAGTATTTGGGCGGGGGATTTAGTGCGTTTGTACTCAAAATATGCCGAAACTCAAAACTGGAAAGTTAGCCTTTTGAGTGAATCTCCGGCGGATATGGGAGGATTTAAAGAGGCAATTTTAGAGATTAAAGGCGATAACGTCTATAGTAAGCTGAAATTTGAGGCGGGAGTCCATCGGGTGCAGCGGGTTCCCCTGACGGAAGCGAGTGGTCGCGTCCACACTTCCACCGCTACCGTGGCAATTATGCCAGAAGTGGACGATGTGGAAGTGCATATCGATCCCAAGGATATTGAGTTAACCACGGCTAGATCCGGGGGGGCAGGCGGTCAAAATGTCAATAAAGTGGAAACTGCGGTCGATTTAATCCATAAACCCACGGGAATCAGGGTTTTCTGCACCGAAGAGCGATCGCAATTGCAAAACCGGGAACGGGCCATGCAGATTCTCCGGGCGAAACTGTACGATATGAAGTTACAGGAACAACAGGAAGCGGTCAGTTCCATGCGGCGCTCTCAGGTGGGAACCGGTTCCCGTTCGGAAAAAATTCGCACCTATAACTATAAGGATAATCGTCTCACCGATCATCGCTTAAATCAGAATTTTTCCCTCGATCGCATTTTAGATGGCGACATCGAAGGGGTGATCCAATCCTGTATCGCCAAGGATCAACAGGGAAAACTGGCGGAATTAGCCGCTGCCCAAGAGACAGCTTAATCAGTGATCAGTGATCAGTTACCAGTGAACAGTAAAAAGCTCCCCACTTCCGGCACTTTCCCCACTGGTGGGGGTGAGTGCGGGTGGGGAATGATGCTGGTTCGTTCAACTCACGACTAATTCTATGCTTCCACTAAACGAAAAGCCGCACCTAAACCGACAGCGATCTCATCGGGAGAAATTTTCCCATCATGGTTAATATCGATCGCATCGAATACCGCGTCGGTTCCTGCCCATTCTTCCCGGGTGATAAAACCATCCCCATCATGATCATAGACTCGGAAAATATCTTCGGCGGCGTGTTCTAGGGTTGACTGACCTTCCAACTGGGTTAAACGTTGAATCAGCAATTGTTCTAATAATTCTAAAGCTTTGGTAAAACCTTGAATACCTTCCGTTAGTTTTTCGGAAGCCATGGCATCTTCGGCGTGCATTTTCTCAAAAGTGGCTTGATCCATGGGGATTTTGACAATATCAAGGGTTGCAGCCAATGCTGGATCGAGCTTCCGGGGTAAATCGGCTTCTGTCTCTTGCAATTGTTCGAGAAGTTTCGGAGAAATGGTTAAAAGATCACAACCAGCTAACTCGCAAATTTCACCGATATTGCGGAAACTTGCCCCCATAACTTCGGTTTTATAACCAAACTTTTTATAGTAGTTATAGATCTGGGTAACGGATTGGACTCCAGGATCTTCAGCGCCAACGTAGTCTTTACCAGTTTCTTTTTTATACCAATCGAGAATCCGACCGACAAAGGGAGAAATTAAGGTTACTCCCGCTTCCGCACAGGCGATCGCCTGATGGAAACCGAATAATAGGGTTAAATTACAGTGAATTCCCTCTTTTTCGAGGACTTCTGCGGCTTTAATGCCTTCCCAAGTTGAGGCAATTTTAATTAAGACTCTTTCTCTAGAGATACCCGCTTGTTCATACTGGGAAATGAGATAACGGGCCTTGTGGATGGTAGCTTGGGTATCGTAGGAAAGACGGGCATCCACTTCGGTGGAGACGCGGCCGGGGACGATTTGCAGGATTTGTAGGCCAAAACCGATCGCTAGGCGATCAAAAGCTAATTTGGCCACATCTTCTGGGGTGGCCTGCTCCCCTAATTCTTTTCTGGCCGCTTGCAGGGTTTGATCGACAATCGGCTGATATTGGGGCATTTGGGCTGCAGCCGTAATCAGGGAGGGGTTAGTGGTGGTGTCTTGGGGGGTAAAAGCTTCGATCGCTTGGATATCGCCGGTATCGGCAACAACCACTGTAAATTGGCGTAATTGTTCTAGTAGGGTTTTAGCCATGACTTCTCCAGATGCGTGTTAACACGAGACTTCATCCACATCTTAGCGATTCGATCGAGAGGAAGGGGAAAAATTCCCGATTGATTTAATTCCCAAGCACAGACCTGGCCAAAGTCGGGATAAGCCGGGGAATCTTTTAGCTACTCCTTGCCCAAAGTCCTCTATTTGTGATAGTATTAGTGATTGTGTCGATTTAATAAAAGGGAGTTTATGCCCAAGCTAAAAACGCGAAAGGCGGCGGCCAAACGATTCGAGGCCACGGGAAGCGGCAAAAAAATCAAACGTCGCAAAGCCTTCAAAAATCACCTACTCGATCATAAAAGTGCCGAACGCAAGCGCCGTCGTTTGTCCCAGATTACCCTGGTACACGAGCGCGACGAGAAGGAAGTGCGCTTAATGTTGCCCTATTTGTAAGTTTTCCAGAAAAATTGTCTAAAGGATTATCATGTCTAGAGTAAAACGGGGGAATGTCGCCCGCAAGCGACGCAAAAAAATTCTCAAATTAGCCAAAGGTTTTCGCGGTTCTCACTCGCGCTTATTCCGTACCGCTAACCAACAGGTAATGAAGGCCTTGCGGAATGCCTATAGAGACCGTCGCAAACGGAAACGCGATTTTCGTCGTCTTTGGATTACCCGCATTAACGCGGCTGCCCGTCAACAGGGCATCAGTTACAGCCAACTGACCGGACAATTAAAGAAAGCTAATATCCTCCTCAATCGGAAAATGTTAGCCCAATTAGCCGTCCTCGATCCCGTCGCTTTTGCTAAAGTGGTAGAACTAGCCAAAGGATAATTTAACCCCAAGCATGACGGAAACTTGGCAAACGATTCAATTCCCCAGTTCAGAAAGTGCGATCGCTTTAGCAGGTCATCAAGAAGCTAACCTCAAATTGATAGCCAGGCAAACTGGGGCGAATTTAGTCCTCAGAGGGATGGAATTACGGATTGCGGGGCAACCAACCCCCGTGGAGCGTGCGACAGCGATTGTACGCTCCTTAAGTATTTTATGGCAAGAGGCCAAGTTAATCGCCGAGGCCGATATTATGACCGCTATCCATGCCCTCGATACGGGGCGTTCTAGCGAGTATAAAGAACTACAGCAGGATATTCTCGCTCGTACCCGTCGCGGGGAGCCAATTCGGGCGAAAACCTTCCGTCAGCGTCAATATATCCAAGCGATTCAAAGTCACGATATCACCTTTTGTATTGGACCTGCCGGCACGGGGAAAACCTTTTTAGCCGCCGTTTTAGCCGTACAAGCTCTATTAGAAGATAAAGTAGAACGGATTATCCTCACCCGGCCGGCCGTGGAAGCGGGGGAAAAATTAGGCTTTCTCCCAGGGGATTTACAGCAAAAAGTCGATCCTTTTCTGCGTCCCCTCTACGATGCTTTATACGAATTTATCGAAGCGGCTAAAATTCCCGACCTGATGGAACGGGGTAAAATCGAAATCGCTCCCTTAGCTTATATGCGGGGACGAACCCTAGCTAATGCTTTTGTTATCGTTGATGAGGCCCAAAATACCACCCCAGCACAGTTAAAAATGGTCTTAACTCGCTTGGGATTTGGTTCGCGCATGGTAGTAACTGGAGATGTCACTCAAACCGATTTACCGCAACCACAGGAATCGGGGTTAATTGCCGCTCAAAAAATCCTCAAATCAGTAGAAGGGATCGCTTTTTGTTACCTATCGCGAGCCGATGTGGTGCGTCATCCCCTAGTACAAAAAATCGTCTCGGCTTATGAACAGCACGAAAAATAACAGACTGTTGAGATAGTCGCTCTTGTACTCTTGCGAGAGGGTTAGCAAGATGTCTAATTAATTTTGCTTAGGTACTTACTGCTCTTACTCTCGTCACAGAACGGTACAATTAGAGAGATTAGCTGCCCTATTTCCTCAACCAATTACCTTTGAAAGCAGAAGAAGAAATTTACAGAGGTTTCTCAAGTTACCGCAATTAAGTGTGAAATTCTTATGGTTTCCGGTTCTTCGTTAAGTAGGGTTTGCGGCAAAAAGTTTTTTGTGGGGGCAGGGTGTGGGGTGTAGGGTGTGGGGTGTAGGGTTTTACCGATTTTGAGGTAGTCAGTTACCTAATTTTCAGGGAAAAAGTACCTGAATTTTACCCCCGATCACTCCAATGGTCAGCACTTTTTGAGGGGAAAAAAGTCTAAAAGCCTTATCCAACAAGGTTTTTAGATTTATTCAGCCAACCCTAATTATGATTGAGAAAAAGGGAGAATAATATAGCGAATGACTGTTCCTAGTGAAATTGTTCCCAAGATGCCGATTAACGTCCAAATCTGTGCTTTCTGAGAGCCTTTTAATTCTTTTATATCTTCTTTTACCCCTTCAATATCTTTTTCTAAACTATCGACTTTTTCCTCTAATCTTGCCTGTACTATTTTAATATCCATAACATCTTTTTGCAGATTATCTAACTTCTGATTAATTGAACCTCAAACTTCTTTGAGGTCTTGTTCAAGAGTAACTGACATCTAAGGATTCTCCTATAGCGGTATGCAGTCGAATGAGGTATACTGCAACAAGCTATAAGTCAGTCTAGGCAAGACGATGGTCTGTATCTCACTCAAGCGAATACCGCTATAATAATGATAGTTATCAGTATTATTGTCTATCTTGTCTCAGGTGCTTGCCAAACATTGCGCCTCATTTTACCTTCCTGCATTCCCTAATTGTTGCCCTACCGCTACCATTATCTCAACTAATCTCCGAGCCGATAATGCCTGATTTTCCTGTAAAATTCCGGGTTCATCGCCTTAATCTAGCTGACGGCTGACTTAACCCTAATAACAATTTAAGCCAACCCTTTCTCAGCCAACCATTGAGGATTATATAAACGAGATTGATAACGGGCCCCACCATCACAAAGAACAGTAACAATAGTGTGGCCTGGCCCCATTTGTTTAGCTAAAGCTACTGCAGCACCAACATTAATACCCACAGAACCCCCCATAAATAAACCATCTTTTTGTAATAGTTGATAAACAACTTTGATGGCAGTGGGATCATCAATTTGAATGGCATCATCTATAGGTGCGCCTTCCATATTAGCCGTAATACGACTATTACCAATCCCTTCAGTAATTGAACTACCTTCAAGGGTAATTGTCCCGGTTTTCACATAACTATATAAACCGCTACCCATCGGATCCGCCACCAGGCAGCGCACCTGGGGATTTTGGTCTTTTAAAAACATCGCCACCCCCGCGTAGGTTCCCCCAGTTCCCGTGGCAGCCACCCAAGCATCAATTTTACCGTCGGTTTGTTCCCAGATTTCCTGGCCAGTGGTTTCGTAGTGAGCGCGACGATTAGCCAGATTATCGAATTGATTAGCCCAGATAGCATTTTCCATCTCGCTGGCCACTCTCCCCGATAATTTAACGTAATTATTGGCATCCCGGTAAGGAACGGCGGGAACAGTACGCACTTCCGCGCCAAGGGTTCTCAATAGGTCAATTTTCTCTTGGGATTGGGTATCGGGAATGATAATCAGGCATTTATAACCTTTAGCATTGCAGATATGGGCCAAACCGATGCCAGTATTGCCGGCGGTTCCTTCGACAACGGTTCCCCCCGGTTGGAGAGTACCAGCTTTTTCCGCTTCTTGGATAATATATAAAGCGGCGCGATCCTTGACCGAACCACCGGGGTTAAGAAATTCGGCCTTACCGAGAATCTCGCAGCCAGTTTCCTCGCTAAAACTATTGAGACGAATTAGGGGAGTATTACCCACCGCATCGACGAAACCATTTTTAATATCCATAATCTGTTATTTTTCGTGCTGTTCGTAGGCTGAGACGGTTTTTTGTACTAAGGGATGACGCACCACATCGGCCCGCGATAGGTAAGAAAAAGCGATCCCTTCTACTGATTTTAGGATTTTTTGAGCGGCAATTAACCCCGATTCCTGTGGTTGCCGTAAATCGGTTTGGGTGACATCTCCAGTTACTACCATGCGCAAACCGAATCCCAAGCGAGTTAAGACCATCAATGCGATCGCACTTTCTCAACTGGGGAATTGAATCGTTGGCCAAATTCTACCACTTTAGCAAAAGCGACGGGAGTGAGGATGGCTAATTGGGCTAACATTTTTCAATTGTTGTCTTCGCTGGAAATATTGATTAAATTGGAAGTTTTTTAGCTGTTATTAGTTACTTAACCTAATATGGTGGTGGCATTCTGTAAGGAGTCCCGCCGTGACTAACAATTCGATCGAGCCTTTGACTATTGGCAATACGATTAATACTGCCTTCCGTCTTTATCGCAATCGCTTCCAAACTTATGTATTCTTTGCTGTCCGCGCCTGCTTGTGGTCGCTTCTTCCCTTAATTTTGCAATTAATTCTCAGTCAATTACTTTATCAAACAATTACCCCCGAAGAAGGCAGCGATATCGGTTTACGTTTATTTCTTTTCCCGATACAAATTTTCTCGGCCGCTAAGTCTCTTTTCAATAATGCGGTTATCTCACGATTAGCTTTTCAAGACATCATTTATCAGCCGGAAACTTCCGGACAAGCAGAAAAAAAAGTTAAGCCGAAAATGTGGCGCCTGTGGTGGTTGCAGGTTTTGATCGGTTTGTTGGGAGCGGCAATAATTTTGGCGATAACGCTGTCTCTGGTGCTAGCAAGTTTTATCCCCATCCTTGGTGTATTACTTATTTTACCAGCTTTTTTCTGTCTTCCTTTTTTCTTCCTTTGGTTATCTGCTCGGATTTACATTGCCGAATTGCCCTTAGTAATTGAAGATAATTTAGGTAGTTGGCAAGCAATCAAGAGAGGTTGGCATTTAACTAAAAACTCGGCTTGGAGAATTGTGGGTGTGATATTGATTGCCAGTTTATTAATTATTCCAGTTTATCTTCTGTCGGCGGTTTTGGCTTCAATTCCCCTCTGGGTCAATTTTTTCTCTTTTTATAGTAGTTTGGAATCGGTGGAGGACTGGGAAACGCTCACGGAAAATCCTCTTTTTTTCCGACAAATGGCGATGTCTTCCTATGGGCTGATTACTATTTTCTCACTTCTGAGTATTTTATTAGTTCCTTTTTGGCAATCTCTCAAAAGTGTGATCTATAATCATCTTTTGAACCAGAAAAAAATAATGGGGGAAAATACTAATAACTGAGCGGCTGTTGGTCAGGGTAAGCTCATCTAATTTGGTATAAATTGTACTTGACAAAGATTTATAAATAGGGTAGGAAACTCCCTATAGCACTGTCCCGCACCGCCAGTACCCAGACTTAGCCTCTGCTACCTATGTATAGTTTATAAGTAGCCTTAGTCTAACTGTTGTTGATTAAAATTAAGGATCTTCGGGACTTGTTATGGGAATAATTAATTTAAAATAAAATTCGATGAGAGCGCCTACGCCCAAAAGTGGCTGAAATTCATACAGGTAAGGACTTTAGGCACAAACGGGTTAATACCAAAAGGCTGAAGAAATTATTGCTCAAGACCTATCGAAATTACGGCGGATTCATGTTTGTTCCGGTACATTCTCCACGCCGAAAGGCTTATCCAATAAGGAATTGACTGTGCCATAGGCATCAAGCAACCGCCGTAAAAAGACTAGGAATCGATGAAATCGCTCTAGTCAAAGGACAAAAAAATTACTGTGCAGTTTTAGTAAATTTAGATACGGGAAAACTAATAGCTATTCTAGAGAAGCGAACACAACATGAGTTGAGAAAAACGCTTACAGGCTGGGGAAAAGAGGTGTTAGGGCCAATTGAGGAAGTGAGCATAGACCTTTGGTTGCCCTATAAAAATTTGGTGAAAGAATTGATGCCATCGGCCGAGGTAGTCGCCGATAGATTCCATGTCATGAAACAAATTAATCAAGAGTTAGACGAACAGAGAAGAGCAGAAAAAAGAGCCATAGAAGCGCAGAAAAATAAAAAACAGAAAGCGGAAAAAGAAGCCAAGCTAGAAGTTTTAAAGCGAAGTAAATATAGCCGGTTAAAAAATGAAGAAGATTTAACGGAAACCCAAAAAATCAAACTAGAAGCTATCAAAAAAACTTGGCCAAATTTGAAAGAGATGCACGAATTAAAGGAAGAATTCAGAAGGATGTACGAAACCTCAAAGAATCCGAGAGAAGGACTGCTATCCATCTCGGAATGGTTGGCAAAATCCTCCAGTATTTTTCCCAAGAGTTGTCAAACAATCCGAAACTGGTTTGGAGAAATCATTAGTTATTTCGAGCGAAGGACAACGAATGGATTAGTCGAGGGAATCAACAATAAACTTAAACTAATAAAACGGCGAGGCTATGGCTTGAGAAACTTTCGGAATTTTTGGGTTAGAAGTATGTTGTCTTGGCATTTTGTATGTTAATTTAGCATAAAGAGTAACGAAGAAGCAAATTTTATATGTCTGAACCGCCTCAATTTCTCCAACAACGTCTTTTTTATCAGGGTCGCGTCTTTCAATTTGAAGTCTCGAAACTCCGTTTACCTAACGGTGTCGAGGGAGAATGGGAATGTGTCCGTCATCCAGGGGGCGCTTTAGCAGTTCCGATCACCAAGGAAGGTCAATTAGTTTTAGTACGCCAGTATCGATTTAGTTTGCAAGCTCGAATTCTGGAATTTCCCGCAGGAACGATCGATGAAGGAGAAGACCCTGCTACGACGGTCAAACGAGAATTAGAGGAAGAAGCGGGCTATCGGGCGCACAATTGGCAATCTTTGGGTAAATTTGCCCTAGCACCAGGTTATTCCGATGAATACATCTATGCTTTTCTGGCGCGGGAGCTGGAAAAATTAAGCTTGCCCCCCGCTCAAGATGTCGATGAAGATCTAGAAGTGGTTTTTATGAGTTTTGAGGAAATGGAATCAGCGATCGCCAAGGGAGAATCGATCGATGCTAAAACTATTACTAGCTTCTATCTGGCCCGTTTAGCTCTTAATTAATCTTTTCAATCACCGCTTGTCCTAGTTGAATCAACTCAAAACCGATAAAAAGGCTTAAAATCAGGGTGACAGCCTGATTAAGCAGGGGTATATTGCCTTTGCCTAGAACAGAAGCGACGAATTTGACCACAACTAAAACGAGAGCGCTAACAACGGCGATTTTGACGGCTATCATAGATTAATTTTTCCTCACGGTTAACCAAAGTATACTATTTCTACACTTTTTCTGGCTAGTTTCACCTTGGGCTTGATACAAAATGTAGCATTTTGGTGGAGAGCGCTCCTGTCATTGCCAAAAATGCACAGGATTTTGTTAAGAATTTTACAATATAGTTGGATTTATTTGCTCAGAAGGAGATTTATGTCTAACCAAGAATCGATTTTTCCGTTACCTCAAAAACCAGCATATTCCTCCGTATTAAAGTCGATTTTATCGATAATATCAGTTATTTTAATTATGTTAGCAGTGATCGGCGGGCTAATGATGGTCAGTTTATCATTATGTTGGCCAGAACACAATATTTATCGATTAATCCTTGGCTTAGTAGAAGAAATTTTTAACCCATTTGCTTGGATCAAAGTTCCCACAGTTACTAATAGCTATCAATTATTATTACCCACAGTTATCCTGCTAATTTTTACCCAGTCAATCATTTTCTTGTCTCCGCGTCCGCAAGTTTGGTCAAGATTAGTCATTATTTCTATCACCCTAGCTATCACCCTGCGCTATCTACTCTGGAGAATTCTGGAAACCTTAAATCTTTCTACCCCTCTCAATGGCTTTTTTAGTTTACTCCTTTTAGGCATTGAGATGATGGTTTTAAGCAGTAGCATGATTCAGTTAGTTTTAGTCTTAACCACGAAGGATAGACGCAAAGAAGCTGATTTTTATAGCCAAGCGGTGATCGATAAACAGTATTTACCGACGGTAGATATCCTGATTCCCACCTATAATGAACCAGCTTTCATCTTAAAAAGAACTATTATTGGTTGTCAAGCCCTTAATTATCCCCATAAAAATATTTATATTCTCGATGATACCCAGAGAGCAGAAATTCATCAATTGGCAGAAAAATTAAATTGTCATTATCTGACTCGTGAGGATAGAAAAAACGCTAAAGCAGGTAATTTAAACCATGCTCTCAGACAAACTCAAGGAGAATTAGTGGTGGTTTTTGACGCAGATTTTATTCCTTGTCAGAACTTTCTAGAAAGAACTGTTGGCTGGTTTCAAAATCCCAAAATTGCCTTAGTGCAAACTCCCCAAAGCTTTTATAATGCAGATACTATTGCCCATAACTTAGGTTTAGAAAATATCGTTACTCCCGACGAAGAATTATTTTATCGTCATATCCAACCAGCTAAAGATGGGGTGGGTAGTCCTGTCTGCGCTGGCACTTCTTTTATTGTCAGAAGAAAAGCCTTAGAGGAAGTGGGCTACTTTAATATAGAATCTATTAGTGAAGACTATTTTACCGGGATTGCTATCTCTGCCAAAGGTTATGAAGTTATTTACTTAAATGAAAAACTCAGTGCTGGTTTATCTGCCGAAAGTTTATCAGCTTATTTACGGCAAAGATTGCGCTGGGCAAGGGGAACTTTACAGGCCTTTTTTATCAAAGCTAATCCCCTAAAAATTGCGGGACTAACTATACCCCAAAGATTGGCACACTTAGAAGGACTTTTATCTTGGTTTTCTCCCTTAGCTCGTTTATTTTCTCTGCTTATTCCTCTCCTTTATACCTTTGGATATATCGTACCTTTGAACATTACCATCGATGAGACAATCTATATCTTTTTACCCTACATGATGCTGCAGTTAGGCACTTATCACTGGTTAAATTCTCGCTCGCGCTCGATTGTTTTTTCTGAGGTACTATCGATGATTATTTGTGTCCCAACATCCCTAACAGTTCTCCATGTTCTTTGGAAACCCTTTGACAAAGGATTTCAGGTGACACCGAAGGGAATTGCTCGCCAAAATTATCAATATAATTGGCGTTTATCCTACCCATTGCTCTTTTTTCTAACTATTACTTTAATTAGTATTTTCTTTAATTTAAATCATCATAATTATCAAGAAAGTCACCTAAATTTTGGCTTGATTTTGGCTATATATAACGTGGTTATTATCATGACTGCTTTAGTGGCTTTATTGGAAGCTCCCCTCGCCCTAGAAACTCAATACCAATTGCTGGAATATCCTGTTAACTTGATAACAGAATCGGATATAATCATACAGGGCAATCTGAAAAAACTTTCGGAAATAGGGGCAGAAATTAACCTGAGTCAACCCATCTACCCGCCCGAATTACTCCTAGATATTTTAGGCGAAGATTTGCGCCTATCGTCTCATCTAGTCAATCTAGAAAAACGAGGAAAAATCTGGCAAGCAACCCTTAAATTCCAGCCACTTAGCCTATCAGAGCAGAGAAAACTAATTAATTTTCTGTTCTGTCGTCCTCAGCGCTGGCCAGTGAAAAATACGGCGGGAGAATTACAATCTCTTTGGTTGCTAATTATCAGCTTTTGTCGGGGAATAGGCTTGATTTGTCGGGTATTTCTGAATCGAAAAACAGCCCTTTAGTTTCGTCAAAAGTCGAAAATACTTATCGGACAATTACCTGCTGTTTGTCGTATCAACTGGCCTTTGTCTGTGATTTTACTCACAGTGCTATTCCTGTATTCTCACAGTTGTCACTTGACCAAAACTTGACAGTATTATAATAAAAGTAACCATTCTTAGATGGACTGGCTTATGAAAAATCGTTTATACCTTGACCTGATGGCTAATAAGGAAAAAGGGTTTGCCTTGCCTCTTGCCCTGTTAATTGGACTTATCCTGATGGGAACAGGAATAACTATGATGATGCGCGCGCAAGGAGACCAATCGAAAGTAGTTGCCCAAAAAGCCCGGGCTGATAGTTTAGCAAGTGCCGAAGCTGGGGTAGCTCGCGTGCAGGATTTACTCAATAGCGTTCGAGTTATGGCGAAGTTTCCTAGTCATTGTAAATCTGGGGAAGACTGTTGGCAGACCGCCGAAGTGGCTACTAATCCCAGTACCGAATTACAAAAAGATTTAAAAAAATTAGCCATTGCCACCGCCTGTGGTAATGACAGTCGTAAGGATGAAATTGCCAACAAAATCCTCGCACCAACTAATCAACGAGCAGAAAATCCAGGATTAAGAGATTTGACTACTGGTGAATGGTTTGATCTCGGTAATAATCGTTATTATCGCATGGTTGGATACAATTTTACCCCAAAGTCTGACCCCAAGATTCTGGGTTGGGGATATCTCACCCTCGAAGGACGTTCTCGCACCAGTCCCGAAACAGACTTAACTAAAACTAATATCGATAGAGATAGTGACGATAATGCCGCCTCCCGTAACCGGGTGGTGGTAACTATCCATATTGTTGGTTCCCTTCCCCCCGCATTCAATCGCTCCAAGGCTCCGGCTTTGTGGATAAACAAGGGGGCCACGGAAGATGCAGATCAAACCAGCCAGATGAAGTCGAATGCGAAGTATTCTGGCGGTGCTAAATTTGAAGGGGATGTGGTGATGAGCGATACCACATTTGACAAGGGAACTTTGCAACCAAAGCTAGAATGTTTTATTAACACGAACAAAATTCAACAGCCCAAACCTGCACTCGATACCCCCTACAAAGCGCAATTTGTCGATGAGAGCTTACCCAGTTTACCGAAGATTCCCGACAACGTTCCCGATAACCAGCGAAACCTAAAACTCTCCGAGAGCAAGACCATTTTTCCCAGAAGAGATGGGGATGGTAACATCACTGATACCACTTCTACCCGCAAGATTAACGATCAAGACGTAGAGGTATACGAGTATATCTTTGATTCTATCGACTTGAATGATCGGGAAATTACCATTACTCCAGGAGAACGGGTAATTTTCTATGTTAGACAGTATATTACTGGTAACGGTGGCATCGAACACGACTGCAGCACTGTTAGCTCACCCACGGTTTGTAAAGCGGGCAATCTACAGATTTATGCCTATAATCAATTAGCTTCAGATTCTGCGCAAATTTGTCTGAAAGGGAGCAAAAAACTAGAAGCGTTTATCTTTGCTCCTAACTATTCCCTCGGCAAAAACGGTAGCGGTGCTTTCGTCGGTGCCGCCTGGGGTAAAGATTGGGGCAAAAAGACGGACTGTGGCTCAAATAACGATGCTGTTGCTGTTACCCAAGGGGTAGAATGGACTGACTTACTCATCCCGAAACCAGGCTACTTAAAAAGTTTGCCCCGAGTTGGTAAGATTGCCAATTGGTGTCAGGAACCCATACCGGAAAAGGATGATACCCCCACGGAGCCATCTAAGTGTGTACCCAATTAATTTCCCGATTGCTTCACCCTCTCCCAGTCCCTAAAAAACTTGAATAGAGAAAGGGTGGATTCAGTCCATCCTTTTTTTAACTTATCGGGTTGTTGAGGGGGGTTGAGGATTTCGGTTCAGGACAGGTTTTATTGGTGAAATCACAGCGATAAATTGCCGGTTTTTGCCAACTGAGGGGAATTTCCAGCAAATCCCTCGAACCGGTCATGGCTTGTCCCAGAAAGAGAGCCAGAGCGATACAATTGAGAATTGTATGGGCAATGCGCCAACGATGGGAACGGTCTTTATAGATATCTTCGACAATGGCCAGAGAGAAAATCATCAGTAATGATGCCGCCATACCGATATAGTAGTGGGACCAGTACCATTGGGCCGAGAGTCGCCAGACTCCATCCTGAGAACCGATAATAATTAAACCCATGCCAGTCAGGGTGGCAAAAATTCCGCGCCAGAGGCCTTGTCTAGCGCGGTAGAGACAGACCAAAGAGGTAATGGTGACAAAAAACATCAAAATCACAAAAAAGACCTGAAAGGAGTCTAATTTTCCGTCTTTTTGTTGATCGACAAAACCATTAAAACCGTAAACGACCGAGTAAGCTAGTGCTAACAGGTTAACCCCTACCACTGTACCCGTTAACCAGCGGCCTAAGCGTAGATGTTCTGGCCCGACCACTGGCGGAATTTTACTTTTATTTCCCGCGTTGGTTTCTAGGCGACGTTGACGGGTTTGCCAAGCAAAGTTAACTACGAGGCCGATAATAGGGAAAACGACCACTATTGCTAGGACAGGATGAATTAGAGCCAGAAAATCGACGAATTGCATATAAATATCCCGAAAATCTCCGCAGAAAATCGTCAATAGTTGACAAGCTATAGCCTTGTTTTTTCAGCTTATCGCAGATATCAGGAGCCTGTCGTCAGGAGATTATTTTTATTTATTCTCCCCACACCCTACACCCCACACCCCACACCCTACACCCCACACCCCCACTTGCCATTTCGGTCTAGGAACCTCTTTGATTATCGGCTAATCTAAAAGCAGCAATCCCTAGATTCAATCCTGACTATGAAACTGCAAGAACTTTTAACAAATATAACTCCGGTTTCCCCGATTTCTTCTCCTATCGCTTCTATTACCGAGATTACAGGAATTTCCACCAACTCCCATGCTTGTCAACCGGGAGATCTATTTATCGGTTTACCCGGTACTCGCGTCGATGGCGGCGAATTTTGGCGTTCTGCTTTGGAAACCGGGGCCGTAGCGGCGATTATCTCCCCGGCAGCCGCAGCTAAATTTCCCCCCCCGGAGGATGCTTCGGTGATGGTTGTGGAAGATTTAGTTGCTGCCACTGCTGCGATCGCTGCCAAATTCTATCATTATCCTGCCCAAACCCTAAAATTAATCGGTGTGACGGGAACCAACGGCAAAACCACCACCACCCATTTAATTGAATATTTTCTCAGCCAAGCAGAGATTCCCACAGCTTTATTCGGTACTCTTTACACCCGTTGGCAAGGATTCCAAGAAACCGCTAATCATACCACCCCTTTCGCTAACGAGTTACAAGCTAGTTTAGCCAAAGCGGTGAGCGCCGGCAATGAAATCGCCGTCATGGAAGTTAGTTCCCATGCACTGGCCCAGGGACGGGTACAGGGTTGTACTTTTCCCGTGACGGTGTTTACCAATCTCACCAGGGACCATCTCGATTATCACCTCGATATGGAGGATTATTTTGCCGCTAAAGCTAAATTATTTAGTCCCGATTATCTGCAAGGTAAGGCGATTATTAACCTTGATGATGAATATGGTCAACGATTAGCGGCCTCCCTCTCTCCACAACAGGTTTTAACCTATAGTGTGTCCGATGCTAGTGCCGATTTTTATACTAAAGATTTACACTATCAACCCACGGGAGTGGAAGGGGTGATGGTGACTCCCCAAGGGGAAATAGCCTTTGCTTCTCCTCTGGTGGGTCAATATAATCTAGCTAACCTCTTAGCGGCGGTGGCGGCAGTGTTAGAATGTGGTGTAGATTTAGGGAAAGTAATCGGTCAAATTCCCCAGTTTTCAGGAGTACCGGGGCGGATGGAACGGGTTAGCATCGCTCCCGACCAAGATATCAGCGTCATTGTTGATTATGCCCATACTCCCGACAGTTTAGAGAATGTTTTAACAGCTTCCCGGCCCTTTATTTCCGGTCGGATGATTTGTGTTTTTGGTTGTGGCGGCGATCGAGATCGAACCAAACGGCCGTTAATGGGTAAAATAGCCGCAGAATTAGCAGATTTAGCCATAGTTACCTCCGATAATCCCCGCACAGAGTCTCCCGAACGAATTCTTGAGGATATTATCGCTGGCATTCCCTCAGAAATTACTGTTCAGGTAATTAGCGATCGCGCTTTGGCCATTGACACTGCTATTCAAGCAGCACAACCGGGAGACGGAGTAATTATTGCGGGTAAAGGTCACGAAGACTATCAAATTTTGGGGACAGAAAAAATCCCTTTCGATGACCGCGAACAGGCCCGGGCCGCTTTGGTGAAAGTGAAAAAGTGATTAGGGGATAGGAGACAGTTATCAGTTGCCAGTAAACAGTTATCAGTGACCAGTGAACAGGCCATCGGCGAATTTTTACCTAAAATGTCGGATGAATGCCCCCGCTACATTTTTCGACAAGATAAGCTTTTACGCATTTAAGTTACATTGACAGCATTACCCTTATTTTTCAGTGGGTGGAATTAAATATAAGATGAACCTAGGTTGGGCTTCGGCCGTGAGCTTTTGCCGAACGGTTGAAGCATGAAACCCAACGCCCGATTATGTTACGAAGTGCGCTAACCCATCTTACAAATAATTGTGCCTCCCTACTTATTAAACGGGTAAGAGTTGTTAGACGTGCTGACGGTTATTATTGCCAGTTTTTGATTGACGTAGAACGGCAAGAATACAACGGGACAAATAACAGGAATTGACTTAGGGTTAAAGGAATTTTATACCGATGCTCAAGGCAATACCGTAGAAAATCCACGTTATTTAAGCAAATCAGAAAAACGACTAAAAAAAGCACAAAGGAGATTATCAAAACGGTTCCGTCAAGGAAAAAAACAGTCTAAAAACTATCACAAGCAACGGATAAAAGTAGCTAGGCTTCATCTTAAAGTGTCAAGACAACGTCAAGACAAAGCAATTAAAGACGCTTTGGCGTTAGTCCAGTCTAATGATCTGGTAGTCTATGAGGCTTTAAAGGTAAGAGACTTAGTCAAAAACCGTAAGCTGGCCAAGTCGATTTCTGATGCTTCTTGGTATCAATTCACTGAATGGTTGAATTATTTGGCGTTGTCAGATCAGAATATGAAAGACGCAATGCAATCCTTGCTATCAAAGTAATTTCAGTTCCCAGCTGATTCGGATCATCTTTCAATTTGACAACGCCAATTATTTTGCTAAGATTTATCGGATTGTTTGTATTGCTGTACCACCGCATTTTACTAGCCAAGATTGTTCAGTTTGTGGAACGAGAGTTCAAAAAACCTTAAGCACTAGAACTCATCAATGTCCTAATTGTCAAACAGTCTTAGATAGGGAGCATAATGCAGCAATAAATATTCTTAAAAAAGGGTTACAATATTTGGGAAATCATCTCAACGGTACTGTTGGGCAAACAGAAACCGACCCAAACACCTTGGGAGAGTCCGGCAAGAAAGGTTCTTAATGGAGACATTGAGAATCTAAGCTGTCTCGTTGAAGCACGGAATTTCCGATAGTGATAGGTCAAGAATCCCCCGTCACAGCGTAGCTTGACGGTGGGAGTATGCCAAAGTTTTTCTATGTGTTAGGATTGAGGAATCAAGATTGGCAATCCTAGCATTACCAGTCTTCCAATTCCGAGAATCCCTCGCATGAGTGCTTCGGGGAGCGTCAAGGCACAATCCTTTAAAGTTAAAATATCTCCCAAAACTGAAAGCGGAGATAGAGCAAAAATTTCCTGATAGCGAAGGGCTAAATGCTTGCCGCTATAGGAATGAAAACCCCTAATAAGGTCAATTAGTGACTCTAGATGAGCTACTGCGTTAATCCAGCCTGTTCTCAACCGAAAAACGCTCCGACAGCGTCAATCTGCGAGAATTGCGGTTCAAAACTTCTTCTGCACGAGCGTTATCAAATCCTAAGGATTTTAGGGAAAGGAGGGTTTGGGGCAACTTTTGCTGCATCGGATCTGTCCCTACCGGGTAAACCAATATGTGTGGTCAAACAACTGCGACCTTCCACTGACGCTCCTAAGGTTTTTCGCATGGCCAAAGAACTGTTCGAGCGAGAAGCGGAAACCTTGGCTAAATTGGAGATTCATCCCCAGGTTCCCCGATTATTAGATTATTTTGAAGATAATCAACAGTTTTATCTAGTTCAAGAATACGTTAAAGGTCATAACCTGCACCAAGAGGTAAAAAAACGCGGTCCCTTTAGCGAAGCGGGAGTCAAACAGTTTTTAAGCGAACTTTTGCCGATTTTGAAATATATCCACGCACATAAGGTAATTCATCGGGATATCAAACCCGCTAACCTAATTCGTCGGCAAACAGACCGAAAATTGGTTCTAATTGACTTTGGGGCGGTTACAAATCAAGTCAACACTATGATTGCTCATACCAACTCTCAAACCCCTTTCACTAATTTTGCCTTGGGAACCCAAGGTTTTGCCCCTCCTGAACAGATGGTCATGCGTCCCGTCTACGCTAGTGATATCTATGCGGTGGGAATTACCTGTCTCTATCTACTCACGGGCAGCTCTCCTAAAGATATCGAAGTTGATGTCAATACAGGTGAATTACTCTGGGAAAAATTAGTCAAGGTTAGTCCCCAGTTTGCCCAAGTCCTGAAAAGAATGCTGGAAGTCTCTGTCCGTCATCGCTACAAATCCGCCCAAGAGGTAATGGATGCTTTAGACATGACAGCTTATGCCGATAGTCTAGCCCAAAGTTTAATCGCCGCTCCACTGGTTACTTCCCCGAAACCCCGACAAGATTCAAACCTGATAGCCAATTCCTCCGTTTCTGCCCCGCCAAGTTGCAAATTTCGCCCCAAAAATCCAGGGGCCTCTCCAGATAATATGCTGGGGGGACAGATGGCTTTTTCAATTATTAATACATCTGTATTGGCTAAAGGTAAAGCCCGCAGCACCAAAGAGCTAACCTCACTGAAGAAAAAACCCCGCTTAGATGAAAAAGCGATTCTCGATGCTTACAATAACGGCCGGCGCAATTTTGCCCAAGAGGAATTACCGAATCTCAATCTGGCCAAAGCAAAACTTTTGGGGGTAAATTTCTATCAATCCAAATTAACAGGAACTAATTTACAAGGGGCAGATCTGTCCAATGCTGATCTGGGCCGGGCTAATCTCAGTCAAGCTATTCTCAAAAATACCAATTTAAATAATGCCTATCTCGGTTATGCAGACCTCGAAAGCGCCGATTTACGCGGGGCTAATCTCACCCACGCCCATCTTCGCCACGCTAATCTCAAAGATGCTAATCTTTGTGGGGCTAATCTCTGTGATGCCCAAGTAACTCAAGAACAAATCGCCTTAGCAAAAACCAATTGGTTAACAGTTATGCCCAGTGGCAAACGCCCTTTTGGGCGAACGCAGTTCGCCCCTACATTGTGGACAAAATCCGTTACTGTCGGGGCGCCTGGAACCTGCGCCCTCCGCGCGGAGGGGGTTTGCTGATCACCCTAAGTAGGGTCTGCTGAATAAATCTAAAAACCTTGTTGGATAATACTTTTAGATTTTTTCAGCAAACCCCACTTAAAACTCAAATCTGATAACTTACCCACTGATAACTGATAACTGATAACTGATAACTGATTTAACCGCCGCTTTCCTTGAAGGTTTTGTAGGCGGTTTCGGAGTCGAAAATATGGCAATAATCAACAATTCGCTGCATTAATGCCCAAGAAAACTCGGTTTCTTTCAGGTGACTACCCCAATTTTCTTGGAGACTAGCGTGAACTTTGCGGAGGTTATAGGAAGGAATCGCCGTCGAGATATGATGGGGGATATGGACATTAATATCGTGACAGAGCATTTCTACCCAACGGGGATAGCTACAGTGAACTGTTCCTTCTAGTTGCGCTAAAGCTTGATTCCAGTCTTCGGGATAGGAAAATTGAATATCGGGATCCGTGTGATGGACAAGGGTAAAGGTACTCATCCAAAAATGATAGACAAACCAAGGCACCACCCAAAATTTAACCAATCCCCAGACACCAGTGTAGAAAATTAGGGTTGGGAAAAAAATAGCGGCAAAAACTAGGACGACAATCATCGAAAAGCGCGCTTTTTCCCGTTCGTTCTCTTTGAATTGTTCGATATTGAAGTGTAGAATAGCCCAGTGGGCGATCGAACCGAGCCACCAGAAACGTCCGCGAATGCCGCGATAAAAGAGACGCACTAGGGGATTGGCCGAGTTAAAAGCTTCTAATTCCCACGGATCCCAAGCATTATCTATAGTTACCATGTTAGTTTTAGTATGATGGCGATCATGGAGGAAACGCCAGCAGTGGAAGGGATAGATAAGCGGTAAGAGGAAAATATGACCGACAAGATCATTAACCCAGGGTCGATTAGAAAAAGACCGATGACCGCAATCATGGGCGATCACAAAGAATCCCGTTAAAGCTGTACCAGTGAAAATCCAAGCTAAAGGCAGTAAATACCAGGGAGAATAAACTAGCATTGCATAACCGGCAATGACCGCCAAAATATTCGTAATCACACCAAACCAAGCTTTAACTGGGTCTTTCTGGAAATATTCTTTGGGAATGCTTTTAATAATATCTTTCAGTTTAAAGTCTGGCTCGATCGAGGTGATCAACTCCCCATGCAATTTATCCGTCGTTGCCGTCATGAAATCTCCAATTACACTTAGGTGAACCCTTGACAATAAATCAGCTAGGAGGTTTAGCTAAATTCTGCTCCATACCACAAGCCAATTTTTTTGTCAATATATTTTTAACTTTAATTAATAAACTTCTGCGAAGCTTAATAATCCTTTACTTTATATACCATAAGAGGAGATTTTCTGTTTTGGTAAAATTTGCAACCAATGATGGGGTGATGGGGTGATGGGGTGATGGGGTGATGGGGTGATGGGGTGATGGGAGAAAGCTGATAGCTACAATAACTGATAACTGATAAAAACCCCTAAATATTGACTATTTTTAGCCATTTTTTAACGACTGGCGGTGCTTTCTAGGGATTTAATCTCCTCCTGTACCTTACGGTGTTCGCGATTTAACTGTTTTTTGACCGATTCGGGGAGTTGTTCCTGTTTTTTCAGGGCATTATTAAAGTAATCTAATGCCAGTTTCAAAGAGCCGGTATTTTTATCCGTATTGCCTTGAATTCTCAGGATTTGACCCTTCAGATACATTAATTCCGGATTATCGGGGGTCGCTTTCAGAGCGTTATCGATAAACCGCAACGCCTGATCATACTGCTTTAAATCCCGGTAAGCTAGAGCTATACCTCGATCGACCAAGTAATCTGGACTTCCGTAGGTTTCTAGCCGTTGAATTGCCTCTTGGGGACTAGAAAAGGGTAGATTAACCGCTAAAATCAGATCCATATAACCCTTTAACAGGTTCAATTCCGGATCCGTAGGATTAGCCTTTTCCGCGGTTTCCAAATACTGAAACACCTGTTGTAATCTGGGGATAGCCGATACTGCTCCTTCGGTTTGAAAAACGTAGGTTCCCTCCAAAAAACTCCCCACCGCGAGATACAAATTTCCCCTTAAAGGGTCGCTGTCCTGCATTTGCTTGGCCGCTGCCTTAGTTTTCTCGGAGTAGGTTTTTAGGGTGTTCCAATCCTGGTCGGTAAAAGCAAGAGAGGCGCGCATAGCATGGGCCAAAGGTTCTTGGGGTTCCTTTTCTGTGGCCTCAACAATTAATTTTTTTGCCTCTAGATAATTACCTTGTTTAAAAATAGCGTTAAAAGCGGCCTCGGTCTTATCACCAATCGGTCGGGGATTGGTTTTGCGGAAAGGATCTCCAGCTAACCCAGGACCAATCCAGTTAACCATTACCATAACAGTCAGCGAAGCACCGATCGCCATTTTTTTCGTTAAACCTAACCTCAGCACCATGGTCAAAAGTCTCCTTGAGCGAATGAAAAAATCTGTCACAATAGAAACGAGTTTCTAGACTTAATTTCCAGTTATTTTCCTGTCAATGCTTTATCTCAAAGATGTGGTTTATCATCCTCCCGCTGCTCTCAATCCCATTTTACAGGGGATTAATCTCGAATTAGCCCCCCAAGAATTAGGTCTGATTGTCGGCCCCAGTGGTTCTGGAAAAACGACTCTTTTGGAAATTCTAGCAGGCTTTGCCGATAAAACAGGAGGGACGATTCACTGGCGCGACCAAGAATTAACGGTGCTGCACCTGCAACAATTAGGAGGAATCGTTTTTCAGTTTCCCGAACGTCATTTTTGCGGTAAAACCATCCTTGAGGAGTTGCGTCTCGGTCATCCAGAAATTAAAAGCGATCGCCTAACAACGGCCTTAAAGGAGGTAGGATTAGAAAATACTCCTCTAGATACTTCTCCCCACAATCTTAGTGGTGGTCAACAGCGTCGTTTATCCCTCGCTGTCCAGTTAATCCGGCAGCCTAATCTGTTACTTCTCGATGAACCTACGGCCGGTTTAGATTGGTCGATGCGTCGTCAATTGGCTAAACTTCTCGCTAGTCTCAAACAACACTGGACTTTATTAGTAGTTAGTCACGATGCTGGGGAATTATTGCCTATTGCTGACCGTCACTGGAAAATTGAACAAGGACATTTGAGGGAAGTGAAAAATGAAAAAACAGATAGTTGAGGTTTTAGGGTTTTGGGGTTTTAGAGTGTTGGGTTGGTCACTACGTCCGCGTTGCGGGGGGTGTTGGGGTTTTAGGGTTTTAGGGTTTTGGGGTATTAGTTGAAATTTCCCCACTTCCCCACTTCCCCATTTCCCCACTTCCCCACTTCCCCACTTCCCTGATACCTGATGACTGATGACTGATGACTGATGACTGATTACTGATTACTGAATTAATGATCCTTCCTGAATTATTTGACCTTTGGCAAGAAACCCTAGAATGGCGACCCGATGGAGCCATACAAGCGCGATTTCAACAACTTTATGACTTGATTTTAGAGGGTAATCAACGTTTTAATCTCACCCGAATTACTCAACCAGAGGAGTTTTGGGAAAAACATCTTTGGGATTCTTTATCGGGTTTAGCTTGGTTACAAAAATCCCAGCCAGATCTATTGACAAAATCCTTATCGGTCATCGATTTGGGGACCGGGGCCGGGTTTCCGGGGGTGCCAATTGCGATCGCCTATCCCCATTGGTCGGTGACTCTCTTAGATTCCACCCAAAAAAAGATTAATTTTCTTGAAGAAGTTATTGACAAATTAGAGTTAAATAACACGAAAACTCGTTTAGGTCGGGCGGAAATCGTCGGGAAAAACCCTAAACATAACTGTGCTTACGATATCGTCTGTTTGCGAGCGGTAGCTAATGTGGATATCTGTGTTAACTATGCTTTGCCTTTCCTGAAAAAGACCGGAATCGCTATCCTCTATCGTGGTCAGTGGTCATCGGAGGATAGTTTGAGTTTAGAGAAGAATCTAGGGAAAGCTGGCGGTAAAATCCTCGAAATTGCCAGTTTTACCACTCCCTTAAGCCAAAGCATCCGTCATTGTCTATATATCGGCAAGGAATAACTTTAAGCGGTGAGAGGATGAAAAAAGAAAGCCAAGGCCAGGATAGCATAGGTAGCTAAGAGTAACATTCCTTCTAACCAATTCGATCGCCCATCACTACTAATCGAATTAGCCAACCACACCGCCACCGCCACTGCCACTAACTCAAAGGGATTAAAATTTAAATCCATGGGTTGACCGATCATATAACCAATAATAACCAAAACCGGAGCCACAAACAGGGCGATCTGCATACTGGAACCGACGGCCACAGATACCGATAAATCCATTTTATTCTTAAGAGCGACGGTGACGGCCGTAGCGTGTTCGGCCGCATTACCGATAATAGGCAAAAGAATCACCCCGGTAAACAGCGCCGTTAAACCTAGCTCTTCCGTAGCCTCCTCTAGGGATGCCACTAATAACTCCGATTCTACGGCCACAGCGATAGTAACGATCAATAAAATCAAAGCCCAAAACCAGATTTTCGGCTTTGCACGGTTTTTTGTGGCACTTTCCTCCTCGATACCGGCAACCCCGACATCGTAGAGATAGGTGTGGGTTTTCATGGAAAACAAGAGACTTAAACCATAGACGAAAATTAACACCGCTGCCACGGCCACGGATAGACGTTGCAGGACTGCTTCCCCGACTCCCGTGGAGGTAAATTCCACGGCAGTGGGTAAAAGAATCGCCACCACCGCCAAATTCATGGCTGAGGCATTTAAACGGGCAGTTATCGGTTGAAATTCCTGTTCTTTGAAGCGTAAACCGCCTAAAAACATCGATAATCCCATAACTAAGAGTAAATTACCGATAATTGAGCCAGTAATCGTCGCTTTTACCACATCGATGAACCCTTCCCGCAAAGCGACATAGGCAAGAATTAATTCTGTGGCATTGCCAAAAGTAGCATTCATCAAACCGCCAATATTTGGCCCAACCACCACCGCAATCGCTTCGGTGGCTTCCCCCATGTAGGCTGCTAGGGGGATAATAGCTAGACAAGCGGTGATAAAAACTACCGTTCCGCCCCAGTGTAACAGGGAACCGGCGATCGATAGCGGCACAAAAATTAATAAGATGGCGAAAATGGTATTTTTGTTTAACATAAAGTGGGTAATTTTGTCAAGATAATTTTATTTCGAGCGGAGATGGGGAATAGAATCGGATTCTAGCCAAAATTCCCCAGTAGAACCGGTTATTATCCATAACATTGCCCTAAAACCGTCTCTGAGCGACTTTTCTAGGGGTTCGGGGGGTGATTGGGAGGGAACAGTCACCGGTTTAATCACAATTCCGCGACTACCAAAAACAATTTCTCCCACTAATCGCGCCCTTCTCATGTGATTATCGGAAGTGACCAGATAGACACTATCAATACCCTGGGCTTTCAGTTGATCGGCTAGGCTAGTAAAGTTAGTGACAGTATCTCGCGCATTGTAATCGAGATGGAGACGTTCTAGGGGAATTCCCGCTTTTTTAAAAATCTTTTTCACATATCGTCGCGGACTACCGGAAGACACCCAAATGGGTAGATCGGGATATTCCTTCGCTAATTTTGCCGCAAAACGTTCTCGATCAGCATGACCTCCCAACACAAAAATCGCTTCCGGTTTTGCCCACTGGTAACGTAAATCGTGGTATAACCAGCCTAAACTCGCCAAAATTAGCGGAATAGCCAGCAATTTTAACCTAGATTTGCCTAACTTCGCTTTCAGAGAAACTCGCTTTTTCCTGCGAGAATTAGCCTTGAGAACCATATATCAGTGATCGGTGATCAGTTGTCAGCCTTCAGCTTTGTGGATTAAAGTGATCGAGGGTGAGTCATTGAACTCACATTGACGTAGGAGATAGGGATTTTATTCCCCAACTGACCGATAATTTTCCTGGAACTCAGGTTGATTGATGCGGTCGCTTACATCCCCCACCAACGGGCCACCGCTTCGGGAAGGGGTAGCAAAATACTTAATAACAAAGCCAGGGAAAATAAACCTAATAAATCTCGTTTATTATCCAATTCGGTGACATCATTTAATGCAGGTTGATCGCTGACTGGCATTAATAAGAGAATAATCGCCCAGAGTAAAAAGTCTGGCTGCACTAGGGCTAAAATAAACAGGAATAATCGAGTTAATTGACCGATAATTATGGCGGTTTTCTGCCCATACATGGCGTGAACAATATGACCACCATCCAATTGACCTACGGGCATTAAATTTAGGGCTGTAACGATAATTCCCACATAACCGGCCACCGCTAAAGGATGTAAATGGATGGCTTTTCCCGCGATTAAATCACTGCCGAGAGCTAGTTTAGCTACGATAGATAAGAAAAAAGAAAACTGCGGATTTAAGGCCTGAAAATTTAATAAACTGCTTTGATTAGTTAGGGGAACTATTTCCGAGAGGGACAATCCCCAAAACAGTAGAGGAATAGCGATAATTATACCCCCCAAAGGACCAGCCACCGCCACATCAAATAAAGCTTTACGCGTGGGAACCGGGGAGCGCATTTGAATGAAAGCCCCGAAGGTGCCTAGGAAGAAAGGAATGGGGATAAAATAGGGCAAAGTAGTTTTAATTTTATATTTAACTGCTGTAAAATAATGACTAAATTCGTGCAGTCCTAAAATGGCAATTAAGCCTAAACTGTAGGGTAAACCTTGCAATAATAAACTAGAATTATTTTCTAATTGTTGAGAGGTAATGCCACTTAATCCCGCACCGATGACTGTGGTAGTTAAGAGAGTTAATAACAATAAACCCAGGGCAAGAAAGGGGCGAGTAATTTTTTCTGTTTCTATAGTTTCTGTTTTTTGCTGCCAGGGATTAGCCACAAGAGCGAAAAAAGGTTGTCCCTGAAAACTTTCTTGGAAAAGCAATAAAAAGCGATCCCCAAAAACCTTTTCCACATTGTTTTTAATCACTTGATAAGCTTCTTCGGGAACTGCTCGCAATTTCCCCCGACAGAGAATGGCCTGGGGACGATAATCGATATTTTGCAGATAATAAATACCCCAAGGAAAACAATCTCGTAGGAATTTTTCCTCTTCGGCAGTGATCGGTTTTAAATCATTTTTAGGTGCAGGATTATCGATATTTTCTAGGACTAAATTCGCTTGTTTCGGGGGTGATGGGGTGCTTTCTTGGGGAGTAATCCGACCCTTCTGTACTAGCCACCAATACAAAAAAGGGCAGATCACAAAAGGACCGATGAGCAAAAATGCCGGCATGGGGGTATCCTCTCCATAGATTAACGTCCAGCCGGTCCAAATTAGAGCCGGAGTCATCAGGACTAACCAAATTAACCAAATTGGTGTTGTCGTGATTTTGGCCACGCTACGCTTGACGATAAAATAGGTGAAACCGCCAAGAATCCCTAATAACAACCACATTTCCATATCGGCTCTTTTCTCTTGAGTAAAAGGCGGCTAATTTCAGCCAGCCTGGTCATCGATCGTGCTAAGTTATAAACCGCATTGATTGTGATTTGGATAGGCAAACCATGCGATCGGAAACCGAATCGTCCCCTTTAGAGGTTAGCAAAACCACAAAACCCCCTCGATTAATTCTAGAAGGTTTATACGCTTTCTCGCCTAATCGGGAAACCCTAGGGGGAACCTCTTATCTTATTGTAGAAAATACTGGTAATATTCTGGTGGATTGTCCTAGTTGTGACGAGAGCGAGCGGGATTTTCTCCGAGAAAAGGGAGTCCGTTACTTATTTTTTACCCATCGCGGGGGTCAGGGGAAACAGGGCGATTCTCTGCAAAGTTGGCTTGATTGTGAGATTATTCTCCAGGAACAGGAAGCTTATCTGCTTCCTCACCGTCAAATTACCGTTTTTCAGCAGCAAATCCAGTTATCTCCCACTTGTAGCGGTTTTTGGACTCCCGGCCATTCTCCCGGTTCCTCCTGTCTCTACTGGAACCGTCACGGGGGGGTTTTATTTACCGGTCGTCATCTTCTCCCCGACAGCAAGGGTCAACCGCGACCCCTACAGACAGCGAAAACTTTCCACTGGCCGCGGCAATTGCGATCGCAACAGACTATTTTAGACCGTTTTAACCCAGAAACCCTCTCCTATCTTTGTCCGGCGGCCAATACCGGCTTTCTGCGCGGTCGAGGAATTATCGATCGCGCCTACGAAAAAATCATCTGACCTCTTGCAAGAGTGCATCGTTACAATTCTCAAACATCATGAATTTAACCGTTAAAGATTTGGGTGAACAGGGATTGCTACCGATTCTGCAAAAATATTGTCCTGCGGAGATTATCGGTGATGATGGGGCGATTTTATCCCTCAAAGACGGTTACTCTCTCGTTGTCACCACTGATGTTTTAGTCAATAACGTCCACTTTAGCGATCTTACCACCTCTCCCGAAGATGTGGGCTGGCGAGCGGCGGCGGCTAATTTATCCGATTTAGCGGCTATGGGAGCAGAACCCCTGGGAATTACGGTAGGATTGGCTTTAACTCCCAATCTAGCCATCGATTGGCTAGAAGGACTCTATCGGGGTCTTAGCTCTTGTCTGCAAGTATATCAGACGGCGATCGTTGGTGGTGATGTCTGTCGGGCCACGGAGATTAACATCAGCATCACCGCCCTGGGACAAGTGGCAAAAAATGAAGAAATTAGACGTTTTAACGCAAAAGTGGGCGATAGTATCGTTGTTACAGGTTATCACGGTTTATCGCGGGCTGGATTAGAGTTACTCTTCCACCCTGAAACCGGCAGGAATTTAAATTCCGCCCAAAAAAAGCGATTAATCCAAGCTCATCAACGGCCGCGACCGAGACTCGATTGCATACCACATTTACAAAAAATTGTCAAGCAATTTCCCATCGCTGGCATGGATAGCAGTGACGGGTTAGCAGATGCCATCATCCAAATTTGTCGCTGTAGTGGGGTTGGTGCTGAAATCGAGACGATTCCCCTGCATCCAAGCCTGAAAGAATATGTAGGAGCCGAAAAAGCTCTAGAATGGGCTTTATACGGCGGTGAAGACTTTGAGTTAGTTTTGTGTTTGCCCCCGGACAGTGCCAAAGAATTGCTGGAGAAAGTGGGAGAAGATGGGGCGATAATCGGTCAAATTGTCCCAGGGAAAGAGATAAAATTAGCCGACGGTAGAAACCTCAGTTTAAGCTCTGGATTTCAACATTTTTAAGGGTAAGAGCGGCGGTCTTCAGCCCGACATTGAGATAAAATCGATCTAGTTAAAAATTTAATTCCGAAACTATGTTCGACGCACTGGCCGACCGCTTAGAAGACGCATGGAAAAAGTTACGAGGTCAAGATAAAATCTCCTCGGCCAACATACAAGATACCCTAAAAGAAGTCCGGCGGGCTTTATTAGAAGCAGATGTCAACCTACAGGTGGTCAAGGGATTTATTGCTGAGGTCGAGAAACAAGCCCTCGGCGCTGAAGTTATTTCTGGAGTCAATCCCGGTCAGCAATTTATCAAAATTGTCTACGATGAATTAGTCAAAATCATGGGGGAAAGCAACGTCCCCCTAGCGCAGGCCGATAAACCCCCCACCGTAATTTTAATGGCTGGGTTGCAAGGGACAGGAAAAACCACCGCCACCGCTAAATTAGCCCTATATCTCCGCAAACAGTCGAAAAGCTGCCTGATGGTGGCTACCGATGTCTACCGTCCGGCGGCCATTGACCAATTAATCACCCTCGGTAAACAGATTAACGTTCCCGTTTTTGAGATGGGTTCTCAGGCTAATCCCGTCGATATCGCCCGTCAAGGTGTGGAAAAAGCCAAAGAATTAGGCGTAGATACGGTTATCATCGACACAGCCGGTCGTTTGCAGATAGACACCCAGATGATGGGCCAACTAGCACAAATCAAGAAAATTGTCAAGCCTGACGACACTTTATTAGTGGTGGATGCGATGACCGGCCAGGAAGCGGCCAATCTCACCCACACTTTTCACCAACAAATCGGCATCACGGGGGCAATTCTCACCAAACTTGACGGTGATACTCGCGGTGGGGCTGCCTTATCAGTGCGGCAAATATCGGGACAACCGATTAAATTTGTTGGGGTTGGGGAAAAAGTCGAGGCTTTAGAGCCATTTTATCCCGATCGCCTTGCTAGTCGCATCCTCAATATGGGTGATGTCCTCACCCTAGTGGAAAAAGCTCAGGAACAGTTAGACCTGGAAGACGCAGCCAAAATGCAGGCCAAGATTTTAGAGGCTAAGTTTGATTTTAATGACTTCCTCAAACAGATGCGGCTGTTAAAAAATATGGGTTCCTTGGGGGGAGTCTTAAAATTAATCCCCGGTCTGGGCAAACTGAGCGGGACGGACATCGAAAAGGGCGAAAAAGAGTTAAAACGCACGGAAGCGATGATTAATTCCATGACCGCGGAGGAACGCACTAACCCCGATTTGTTGGCTAAGTCTCCTAATCGTCGTCGTCGCATTGCCAAGGGTTCAGGACATCCAGAAACGGAAGTTACCAAACTAATTTCTAATTTCACCAGAATGCGATCGATGATGCAACAGATGGGGCGGGGACAAATGCCCAGTCTGCCCGGGATGCCGGGGATGGGGGGCGGAATGTTTGGAGGTGGTCAACCGGCACCGGGATTTCGTGGTCAAGGTGGCAGCCCGAAAAAACCGAAGAAAACCAAGAAAAAGAAAGGTTTTGGCGATTTATAGAGGAAATTACCAGTTAAGACTCCATGGGAGAGGGTAGAAGAGAGCAGGGAAAGGGTTTGGGACTGAGGGATTTGGTGATGGTTTGCCGTTGACTAATCTCTGATCACTAGGGGCGATTGCAGGGTAATATTTAAATCTCGATCGGGGTTAACAGAGTATAGCTGCACGGAACTACCACCGACAATTCCCGCCGCCGGTAAGCCCCATCCGGCAAGGGTTCCCACGGCTGCCCCCGCTAAGACATCGAGAAATTCGATCTTGCGATCGCCAGTGAGAGCGGCGATCGCTGTGGCTGCCCCCGCACCGGCGACGGTTCCCCCTAAGATATCTTGAGTTTTTGCCCCTTTACGCAAGGTTTCAGTGGTGGTAATTAATCGCGAAGTAGCATTGAGGGGAATAGTGCGATTGCCCCCATCGAGGCCAATTTCATCGGCAATAAACCGCACACCTCGGCCGGCCGCTTCTAAAGTACCCTTGACTTCACTTCCTGCTGCAATCACCACAATCCCATTCTGGTTACGAATATCTCTAGCTACGGTTAAAGTCAGAGGAATAACATCACTTTTAGAAACTAAAATTTTATCGGCTTTTTCGTAATTCAAAGGGATAACTGTTCCCACCGGAATCGAGATTTGTTGAGCGATAAGACGTTGCCGATTAATATTACTTTGAGCGAGGACGGGAAAAGTACCGGACATGGAACCCATGAGCAGGGTAATCAGTAAAGCTGTGCCGGCTCTAGTAACAGGATTCATAGACATAGCGGTTATCCTCTGAAAAAAACAACAGTGAACTTTCTCTGTTTCTAGATTATTTTTTTTCTGTCTGTCATGTCAGTCCCCTCCACAGGGAATTTTTTCCCTTTCTATAGGGAAAAAAGTAGAATAGGAGAATTTCTGCATTTTGCCCATCGACCGCAAAAGAGAGCCGAAAAGCCTAGAATGGTAAAAAACCTCGGATTGCCATCGTCTATGGAACTCGCTGCCGGAAAAATCCTTAGTCATCGCTACCAAATTATCCGTCAATTGGGAAAAGGGGGATTCGGACAGACTTTCTTGTCCTGCGATCGCCAGTTACCCAATCAAAATCGCTGTGTGATCAAACAATTTCAACCCCAGTGCCAGGATGCCGAAACTGTAGCCACCGCTAGACGACTATTTGAAACCGAGGCGAAAATCCTGCAAGAATTGGGCAGTCATCAGCATATTCCCCGTTTATTTGCCTATTTTGAGGAAAATGGGCAATTTTTCCTCGTGCAAGAATACATTGAAGGGGAAGATTTAGCCACAGAAATTACTGCCGGTGTCTATAGGCAAAATGAAGAGAAAGTGGTGGCTTTATTAACAGAAATTCTCTCAATTCTCGAATTTGTCCATCAGAAACAGGTGATCCATCGCGATGTTAATCCCTTCAATCTTATTCGTCGCCGTCAAGATGATCAATTGGTTTTAATTGATTTTGGTGCTGTCAAACAAATTAGCACTCAAGTAGTTAAAGAAGGTAAAACTGTTTCTACCATCGCTATCGGTACCCCGGGTTATTTCCCCAGTGAACAGGCCCAAGGTTATCCCCGTTTTAGTAGTGATATTTATGCCGCCGGTATTATTGGATTACAAGCTTTAACCGGTAAAGCTCCCGAAGATATTCCACTGGATGCTCACACGGGAGAAATTCTCTGGCAACATTTGGCTATGACTAGCCCCGAGTTTAGTTATATTATCGATCGCATGATCCGCTATGATTTTCGTCAGCGTTATACCAGTGCCAGTGAAGCATTAATCGCTCTGAGAAAATTAGGGAAAATTCATCATCTGGCTCCGAAAACTACCCAGGGGGTGAAACCTCAAAGTCGAGTTGATCGTCAAGGGAAATCTTGGCTAACAAAAATCCTGTTTGTCTCTGGGACAATTGGCTTAATAGCTGGTGCTTATCTGGGTTTTGACTATTGGCAAAATTCTCGTAATTCTCTTGGTTACTATCAACAAGGGCAGACTTTTTATCAACTCAAACGCTATACCGATGCCCTCAATTACTATGGTCAAGCCTTAAAAATTAATCCCGATTATCTTGAGGCATTGCAAGGAAAAGCTGATACTTTATTAGCTTTAAAAAGATACTCGGAAGCTTTAAATACCTACGAAAAAGCTATTCAAATTAACCCAGATTCCGCTTGGCCAGCTTGGCTCGGTCGCGGGCAAGCTTTAGATAAATTAGGCAAAAATCAGGAGGCCTTAGAAAGTTTTGATCGGGTCTTATCTTTTAATCCTGCCGCTAGTCAAGCTTGGCAAGGTAAAGCCGATATCTATTTAGAACTGCAACAATATTCCGCCGCCCAAAAAGCTCTTGACAAATTGTTAACTTTTCAGCAAAATGATGCCAAAGCATGGTATAAAAAAGGCTGGTCATTACAAAATCTTGAGGATTATGAAGGGGCAGTTAAAGCCTACGATCAGGCTCTAGCGATCGAGTCAGATAATGCCTTAATTTGGTATCAAAAAGGTAATAGTTTGTATCAATTAAATAAAATTAATGATGCTTTAGAAAGTTATAGCAAAGCCGGACAATTTAATCCTCAATTTTCCCAAGCTCACTATAGTCAAGGGATTATTCTGCAAAAATTAGGTCGCAATTCAGAAGCTTTGGAGGCATTTACTCAAGCAACTAAAGCCAATTCTAATTATTATCAAGCTTGGTTAAATCAAGGGGCATTACTTCATCAAATGGAAAGATTTCAAGAAGCGATCGCATCCTACGAAAAAGCTCGCCGCATTTCTTCCCAAAAAGCCGAAGTTTTTATCGGTATCGGTAACGCTTGCTATCGTTTAGGCGACAATTCCCAAGCTATAACTGCCTATCAACAGGCGATTCAAAGACAAAAAGATAACCCCGAAACCTGGAAAAGTTTAGGCAATAGTTGGTTTAAACTCGGTCAATACGAGCGAGCGATTCAAGCTTATCAAGAATCACTTCGTTATCGTTCCAATGACCGAGAAGTGCAAACACAAAAACAACTGGCAGAAACTCGCTGGCAAGAACTTCAGCAATCTTCCCAAAACCAAAGCAAAGAGGAACAGGTTCCCTAACTTCCGCTCTTTTTACCGGTATTTCTCGGCAATAATTCCCGTCCTTGATAAAACTGTTTTTTCAGTTCTCCCAAGCGCCAATAAGCTCCCACCATAATTACAGTTAATGCTGTCAGCACTGTCACGGGAAGGAGGGCCGATGGACCGAAAATTAGGGCCAAAAGTGGTAAAGATAGACCAAGAATAATAGCGATCGCTAATGTTAACCCCCGGAGACGATTAATATTTTTTAAAGCCCCTTGACAAACAGCACAATTTTTGGTACGGGACTGATAGCGTTCGAGGAGAATCTCTTTTGATTGTCGGGGGGGGAAAGGTTGACCAGCGAAAGGATCAGCTTGGTATTGATTAACCCAATTGCGATACTCAAACACGAATAAATCCGCTTTGGTGGGGAGATAACAAGCTTGACTAAAATTCTTACTATCCCCCTGAGCTTGTAGATAACGCTGTTGATAGTAGAGAAAAATCTGATCATCTTCAAGAATAGCGTTTTGATTGATGTGGGAATACCAAGTGGGGGTAAGCTTAATGAAGAATTTCGGCAACTTAGAGTTAAATTTAAAGGGAAAACGCGCAAAGAGACGACATTCTCCCTGACGGATGGGAGTTGCATAGACCGCGGTTAAAGTCCGTCCGAACTTTTCCGAGGTGAGATCGTGGTAAATGAATCCGGGGGCGATAAAATTGCTGTATTGCTGACCTAATTGACCTTTACGCGGTCCTTCGGGCCAAATTCCCTTAAATCCCTGACGATTGGACTCGATAATTTCTAATTCCAGAGGAGCGGCATTGGCCCGATTACCGATGGTGAGATGATGGGTATAGGGAATATGACTAGAATCAATAATATTTTCCATTAAAGTGACGGCCGAGTAGGGTAGATCTCGGAAGGTATCCAAACAAATCCAAGCATCAGCATCCTCCTCCATGGGTTCAATAATCGGAATCGTAGTCAGGGGAGCATTTTCGGGATTACCCGCATAAACGAATAATAATCCCTGACGGATAGCCGTGGGAAAAGACCGCACACAAGCGCGTCGAGAGGTGTTAGCTTGACTGTTCTCCGGTTGTTGGGGAATAAATTCACAGTTTCCCCCTCCCGAAAAAGACCAACCGTGATAGGGACATTCTAGATGTCCGCTTTCGTTAAGACGACCTTCTGAGAGAGGAGCCAAGCGATGGGGACATTTATCCTCGAAAACTCGCCATTCTTGCTGATTTTTGTCCCACCAAATCACTAAATCCTCTTCTAGAAGAGTAAAGCGTTGGGGCTGCTTTTTGTCTAAATCTTTGACGTAGTAGATAGGATACCAAACTTGACGACAATCAAAGCGATCGATATCTGTTCCCCCGACGGGATAGGTAGCAGTGCTGCTCAACATAAATTTTAAAAAAAGTTAACATTTCTCCTCCAAAATCTAACAAATTTCATCGACAAAAGGGGACAGATGCCGGTATCTGCTGGGGAAACAACCACTGGGGCTATATTTTGGGATGATAATTAAAGGGTAGTCTCCCATGGATAAAGCGAGAATGGGAGAAGGATCAAGATAAAACTAAGGGGAGTTTACCAGAATGTCCGGAGAAACCGTCACTTATTCCCTAGAAACTGTCTTAAAGGATATCAAAGACAGCGTTAAGGATGTTAGTCAAAAAATGGACTCTCTACAAAGGGACGTTAATCAGAAATTTGACAAGATTGATGAGCGCTTTGACAGAATCGATGAACGGTTAAATAAAGTAGAGATAGGATTAGCTACTCTCACCGAGAAAGTGGGAGGGATGGATAAACGACTCGAAAAGGTGGAAAATGAACAAGCTAAACAGATAGGATTAGTTACCCTCACCGAGAAAGTGGGAGGGATGGATAAACGACTCGAAAAGGTGGAAAATGAACAGGCTACCATGATTAAAGCTATTTCCGACCTACAGGGATTCCGAGGTCTAATTTTGCCGATCATTGTCGGTGCGCTCAGTGCTACTATTGGTGCGGTGATTACCGTAGCGGCAAAAATGTTGTTGATCGGCAATAGTCCCTGATCGAGATAAGATTAATTCTCGTGGTGATAGGGAGGACATTTGTGAATAAACTAAGCATTCTGGTTCTGCACGGGCCGAATTTAAACCTATTGGGGAAAAGAGAGCCGAATCTCTACGGTAACGTCAATTTAGAGGCGATTAACCGGTTTTTAAACGAAGAAGCTACCCGTTTAGGGGTGAATTTAACCGCACACCAGTCCAATCAGGAAGGGCAATTAGTGGACTGGATTCAGCAAGCATGGGGTCAGCATGACGGTATTTTGATTAATGCGGGAGCTTATACTCATACCAGTATCGCCATCCGCGACGCACTATTAGGCACAAAAATGGCCTGTGTGGAAGTACACTTAAGCAATATTTACAAACGCGAGTCTTTTCGTCATCATTCCTACATTGCCGATATAGCCATCGGACAGATTAGCGGTTTTGGGGCCGAAAGTTATCGTCTAGGATTATGGGCATTAGTCGATTATTTGCACAAGAATAGAGAATGTTGATTAGGCAAGGGATTCTCCCACTTCTAAGAGGGGACAAAAGGGAAAATAGGGGGAAACCGTCCAACGATAGAATTTTTTGCTGCTGGTGGACTGAAGATTAAAACGCAGGGAAACAAAGGGGAAAAAGGGAGATACGGAACAATTCCAACTGAAAGCCGGCTTAGAAGTGCTATGATCGCCCTGCAAAGACCAAGCGGGGTATTGAAAAACCTCCCGGATGAGGGATTTTCCTTCATCGCTAACTTGGGCGCAGCTGCGACTAATGCCCGAAACCAAACAGAAACTATTACCGATACAATTGTCATTAGAAGCCACGATCAGGAGATCTTCCCCGGTGGTGGTTAGTTCAAAAGCGATAAAATCTCCAGCTTGCCAACGACTAAGGACTTGTCCCTGAGCATTCTGGTAGATAGCGCTGCAGTTTTCGGGATCGAGAAGACGATTACTATCGGGATCTAAGTAACCGCAAACCTTTCCCATCAGACGAGTTCCATCCTGAAACCCATACACCCAATCAAAGGTATCGATCTTAGCGGCCCCTTGATTGCTTTTGTTGACCAATAGTAATCGATCGCTGACCACGGTTATTAATTCTCTATAAAACTAAGCTTCCCTTAATAACAAAGGTATCACTAAATACCAATTTCCCAACGAAAAGATTTATTAAGTTTAACTTCTCGTCCCTCTGGGAGAGTGAACCAGTCAGCTTAAATCAAGGCCAAAACCTGCTATCTTATGGGGAGAGAAAAATTATCTAGATCTTGTTTTAGCGAGTGGTAGTAAGGGCATGGCGTACAAGCGGGTATTATTAAAACTGAGTGGGGAGGCCCTGATGGGCAATCTCGGCTATGGGATCGACCCGATGGTGGTTTCCGCTATCGCCCAGGAAATCTCCGAAGTGGTTGACCAGGGCATCCAATTGGCGATCGTAGTCGGTGGGGGCAATATTTTTCGCGGGGTGAAAGCCGCCTCGGCCGGCATGGATCGGGCTACAGCCGATTATATTGGTATGATAGCAACAGTCATGAACGCTATGACCTTGCAGGATGCCCTAGAACGAGCGCAAGTACCGACTAGGGTATTAACAGCGATCGCGATGCAGGAATTAGCTGAACCCTACATCCGCCGGCGGGCAATCCGTCATCTGGAAAAAGGTCGGGTGGTGGTTTTCGGTGCGGGATCGGGTAATCCTTTCTTTACCACCGATACCACGGCGGCCTTGCGCGCTGCCGAAATCGATGCGGAAGTGGTGTTTAAAGCGACGAAAGTGGATGGAGTTTATGATTCCGATCCCTCCCATAACCCTAAGGCGCGACGCTTTCAAAGTCTCACCTACGGTCATGTGCTGACTCATGATCTGCGGGTGATGGACGGAACGGCGATCGCTCTGTGCAAGGAAAATAATATCCCGATAGTCGTTTTCGATCTGTCGGTAGCAGGTAATATTGTTCGCGCTGTCAAAGGTGAACCCGTTGGAACATTGGTAGGAGGATTCTGTGAAGTTAGCTGAAGTTCAAGACCACATGCAGAAAACCGTCGAATCGACCCAGAGAGCTTTTAATACGATTCGCACCGGCCGCGCAAATGCTTCTCTTTTAGATCGGATCGTGGTGGAGTATTATGGCATGGAAACTCCCCTCAAGTCCCTAGCGACCATTAGCACTCCCGACGCAACCACAATCGCCATTCAACCCTTCGATCGTACCAGTATGGGGGCGATCGAAAAGGCGATTTCTCTCTCGGACGTGGGTTTAACTCCCAGTAATGACGGTCAGACCATTCGTTTAAATATCCCTCCCCTCACCAGCGATCGCCGCAAGGAATTGGTCAAATTGGCGGCGAAATTGGCCGAAGAGGGAAAGGTGGCCGTCCGCAATATTCGCCGGGATGCGATCGATGCTATCCGTAAACAGGAAAAAGGTCACGAAATTTCTGAGGATGAATCCAGGGATTTACAGGATCAAGTCCAGAAATCCACCGATAAATTTATTGCCAAAATCGAGGATTTATTAGCGACAAAAGAAAAAGATATCATGACCGTTTAAGTTTTTTCTCCTAAGGGATAGAACAGGCTTTTTGTCTGTTCTATTAAGCTTTTTGTCCCTAGCAAATCTGCTCTAATCGCAGCTAAGGAGGGGAAGGCTTGGGGGTGAAGTCTTTCAGGATCGTGGGCAGCTTAGGAGTTGGCGTAAATTACCTTCTAGACGGTGGAAAGCAACTTGTTACTCCCACTCTCAACTATGGTAACTGAACTGACTGAAAAAATCAAATCAAGCTTGAAAGATGCGGCAAAAAAGCTGACAGGTTTTAAGCAAAGGGCTTTTATGGCACCAGTAACTATAGACTATTTTAACTCTTCGCCGCGAAAGGCAGCAACAGAATTGGGATGGTCACGGCAGGCGATAGCGACGGGATTGAAAGCTCTGGAAACTGGAATTTTTGTGTTGATAATTATCGTGCTATAGGAAGAAAAAAACAGAGAAATTGCTGCCAAATTTAGCAGAAGATATCAAAAGCTTGCTGGAAATGCACTCCCAAGCACACCCTAAATTTCAAACCAATTTTGCCTTCAATAAAATGAGTGCTAGCTCTGTAAGAGAAGCTTCAATAAGTGGGTGGGTGGAATTAAATATAAGATGAACGTAGGTGGGGCTTCGGCCGTGAGCTTTTGCCGAACGGTCGAAGCATGAACCCCAACGCCCGCTCATGTTACGAAGTGCGCTAACCCATCCTACAAATAATTGTGCCTCCCTACTTACAAGAAAAAGTCTACAGGGATGAAGAATTGTCCTGTCGTCAAACCCTTGGAGATATCCTGAATCGAATGGGCTATAGTTTAAAAAAAACACAAAAAATAAAACCGCTCAAGAAAATACCAGAAACCGATGGGATTTTTGAGAATGTATCTCAAGCCAATCAATCGGCTGATAATCAGACTAAATCTTTAAGAATTTCCTTGGATAGCAAAGCTAAAGTCAAGATAGCTAATTGATCTCGGGCGGGCTTTGCCCGCCATTTAGAACCTTTAAAAGCCGATATTTGGGTGAGTTTCTTAACCAGAAAGACTTTTAGTCTTAAGATAATATTAGGTCGAGGTCTAGTAAACTGAAACCTCACATCTGATAACTGGTAACCACTCACCGATCACTGATTAAGACTGTCCACTTAAAACTAAAATCTGATCACTGATGACCGATGACTGACATAAAATGCCGATGAAAAAATTAATTCTAGCCACGAGTAACCCGGGTAAATTGCGAGAGATAGGCGAATACTTAACTGATATCGACCTAGAATTGCAGTTAAAACCCGATTATTTAGAGATAGAGGAAACAGGGGCGACCTTTGCCGAAAATGCTTATTTAAAAGCTTCTCAAATTGCCCTAACTTTGGGAGAATGGTCGATCGCCGATGATTCGGGATTGGAAGTAACCGGGTTAGGAAATGCACCGGGGATTTACTCGGCCCGCTACGGTCAAAATGATCGAGAAAGAATCGAGCGCTTAGTCAGAGAATTAGGAGATAATCAGGATCGATCAGCCCGTTTTGTCTGTGTAATTGCGATCGCGTGTCCCGAGGGTGAGATTGCCTTTACTTCCACAGGAATCTGCACGGGAGAAATTCTCACCAGTCCTAGGGGTGAAGGTGGTTTTGGTTATGATCCGATTTTTTATGTTCCCGAATACGCTTTAACCTTTGCGGAAATGTCTCCCGAATTAAAAAGAAAAATTAGCCACCGAGGACGAGCTTTTCAGCAATTACTGCCCCACCTCAAGACTCTGAACTGATTTTAGCCGATAACCTCGTCATCCTCTATCAACAGTATTTTCATTAGCTCGGATTAAAAAAGCAATGTTTTTAACTGAAATGTCGCGAGAAGTCCCTTTTAATGTCGCGGATACAAATTCATTAACGTCCTGACTTGTTCAGCATGATAAGAGCTTCTTGTCAAGGGACTGGCAACAATTTGTAAAAATCCTAGAGACTCACCGTATTGGCACCAAGCGTTAAACTGTTCGGGGGTGATAAATTCCTGCACAGCGAGATGTTTTGGCGATGGTTGCAGATACTGCCCGATGGTGAGAAGATCACAATCGACGGCCCGTAAATCGCGCATCACTTGCCGCACTTCCTCATCGGTTTCCCCCAATCCCACCATAATGCCCGATTTTGTGTAAGTAGCGGGAACAATGGCGCGGGCCCGCTGCAATAATTCTAGAGAACGCTGGTAATCACCCTGGGGACGCACGCGACGATAGAGACGGGGAACAGTTTCGGTATTGTGGTTGAAAACTTGAGGTTTAGCGGCAAGAATTAAAGCTAAAGCCTGCCAATTGCCACAAAGATCGGGAATCAGCACTTCGATAGTGGTTTTCGGGGAAATGCGGCGAACCTCCTCGATGCAACGGACAAATTGACTGGCACCCCCATCAGCCAAATCATCGCGATTGACAGAAGTGATCACTACATGGTTAAGATCGAGACGTTGAACTGCTGCCGCTAGTCGCAGGGGTTCCGTGGGGTCTAAAGATTGGGGTTTTTTTTCAAAATCGATATCACAGTAAGGACAGGCGCGAGTGCAAGCAGGACCCATAATTAAAAAGGTAGCCGTCCCCGCATGGAAACATTCACCGATATTGGGACAAGAAGCCTCCTCACAAACGGTATTTAAGCCTAAATCGCGTAAAACCTCCTTAACACTGCCGACTCGCTGCCATTGCGGTGCTTTTACCCGTAACCACTCTGGTTTTACCGTCACGCCTGAATTACTCCGATAATTTTTGTCGATCCTTTAACATTCTAGCAAGTCTCGACTCTATCAAGGCAGAATATGCTATGATGGTTGAGATAAAAATTTTCGGGATGTAGCGCAGCTTGGTAGCGCACTTCGTTCGGGACGAAGGGGCCGCAGGTTCAAATCCTGTCATCCCGATTTCTCTTATTCTGTTTAAGCACTATGCCTTTATTATCCAGCGCTCGGCTGTGATGATTGAGTTCTAGGGGTGATTTTAATCAAAAGGATTCCAAGCAGGGGGAGCGGAAAGTAAAAAATCTGTCACCTGAGGGCGAAATAACTCTGGAGAAATCTGGCTTTCTGTTGCATCAATTAAAGACAATCGAGGTGTAATCTCCTCTACCCCATCAAACTGCCAGTAAGCTTCGTCGTTTTCCTGTTGGGTTAATTGTTCTGCCAGAGTTTTCAATTTAACCCTTGGAGTTAAGCGTTGGGAAACAGACTGAATCCAAGTTTCATAACGATCGCAATTCATACTTCCTCCCCTGAATTAACAACAAACAAAAGCAGCAAGTGGCATTATGTAATGCCATTGGGTGAGGATTAGAGAACTTTTCTGGTAGAGTAATTATTACCAAATTTAAAGGGGTAATTTCTTCTATATGAATTTAACCTTGTTCAATCGCTATTTTACTTTTTTGTATTTCTGAGTCCTGGGGGTTCCCAGAGGGTTAAAAAGCATCAAGATTAGTGATCATACCATTTTTCTAAAGTCCTGACAGACATAGAGCTTCTAAAATCCAAGACCATCCCATCAAATATCCAATTGTGTCATTGGAGAGAGAATTTAAAAGATGGTAAAGTTTACTTCTTAAGTTAAGCTGTACTGAATTTAAACTGCATATTAAATTTAGTACAAATGCTCAAACTGCCTCTCCCTGCTCCGCAGATCCGGTGATCCCCTGCAATCTTAACGAGTAATTTAGATAGTCAACAGCTGATCAAGGGAGTTAAAATTACCCCAGTTCAATAAGTTTTTAAAATATAGCCAAACTGTCTCAATGGGATTTACTTCTGGACAATAGGGAGGTTGATAAAATAGGATAATATGATCAGGGATGTCTAGGTCGTTCGCCGTATGTGGGGGAGCATTATCTAATTGAATAATATGTAATTCCTCGGAAAAAGCTTGGGAAAAAAGTGTTAAATATTGATGAAAAATTCCCCGTCTAAATGGGCAAACTCAGAGAATGCTACCTGTTCGAGGTTCTATTAAACCATAAAGCCAAAGATATTGAAAATTATACTGAAAATTACCAAGAAGCTTGCTGCCTTTAATTGTTATTTTATTCCTGACAATAGTATGACAAGAGAAGCCAATTTAATCTTGACAGCATCAGCGGGTTTTTAAATATTGACTAACTTTTTCAAATTCTTTGTCTAGTAAAGCTTGTAGCTGTTCAGATAGATTATTTTTGAATAAAACCCTGAGAGTAGACAGCTATCAGTTATCAGTGGGTAAGTGATCAGTTATCAGATTTGAGTTTTAAGTGTACAGTATTAAATAGGGTTTGCGGCAAAAAGTTTGTTGGTGGGGTTAGGAGTCGGTCGTCTCCGAGTCGGTCGTCTCCGAGTCGGTCGTTTCAGGTTTTGTTGCCCTGCTTTTTGTACCAGTTTATGTACTAAAAAAGAATAATGCCAGGTTTTTGAATCTCCCAATCCTATATTCGCAGCACTAACATCGGATTTTAACAGGTCAAAAGCCTTATTTTAAAAGGGTTTTACCATTATTCAGCCAGCCCTAAATAGAAGTTTCCTACTGTCTTTTCACTGATTACTGATTACTGTTTACTGCTCACTGATTACTGTTCACTGCTCACTGAAAAATCCCATTTCCCTATCCCCCCATTTCCCTATTCCATCCACAGATACTGTTAGCAAGTGAAAATTTATCGAAAATTTCGGTTTAAAACCCCGTCGTAAAACGACGGCTTTGTGCTAAAGTATTTGTAGGTTGCTGACCGTGAAAACGTGAGGAAACAGGTTAAACGTCCTACTCCGTGATCTCAAAATCGCTAACCATCACTGGTAAAAAAAATCAAGTCCAGATGGTAAGAGCGTACCACAAATCAAATAGCGTGGGACACACGCAAATTTACGCTTGTGGGAGTGACTCGTTAAGAGGCTTGTACCCGAAAGGTAAGGAGTCGAGTCAGACATGAAACTGTAAGACCAAAACTAGCATTGCTGGTAGAGGCAAGATTCAGCCCAAGAATCCCCAAGCCTTTAGGCAACGGGAGTGTCAAGTCACAATGACTCTATAAGGGCGATTTTTTACTGGATCGCTGGGGCCGTCTAAGCTAAGACGTATTTAAATCGCTTATTCTTAGATTAGCCGAATCTCCCCCAATCTCTTTACTGTTGCCTCTTGCACTCTTGCAAGAGTACCTCATCTCAACAAGCAATTTAAATTACGAACAGCTTATTAATCGAATCGATGTCTTTGAAGAACGTAGCCCCAAACTGGAAACCTGACTTTTCTTACCCATTCTTGCCACTACTAGCGGAATTTTTCTCCCTTTTGTCTTATCCACGGGAATTTTTGAGCTATTGCTGAGATTGGCATTTTGTCACTTCCCGTTAGTTGAATCCAACAAAAGAAGCTGTTTAGGAGCAATTTATGTTACACCGCAAGATTTATCAATTCTGTATGGATGGTCAGGAAGTCTGCATTTTCTTGCGCGATCAGCAAAGATGGATTGATAATGCTCGTATTGTCGATCTAGAAAGCGATCTCGTCACCATTCGCTACGAAACAGAAGAAGAAGACGAGATTAGTTCTTGGGAAGAAATGGTGCGTTTAGAAAGTATTGGTGCGGTTAGCAGAAAACTGGCCTCGGTGTCGCGGACGAATCCTGATATTAATGTCTCGGAAGATTGTCCGGAAGCAGAACAACTTCATCCCCATTCTCCCGATAGCTTAGATTAGTTTTGTCGATTTAACTGACGGTGGCTAGAAGTTCCGAGGTTTTAACCATAGCCAAGGGACTTTTAGGGGATAGAAGGAAAGAGAGCCAGTAAGTAGGGAGGCACAATTATTTGTAGGATGGGTTAGCGCACTTCGTAACATGAGCGGGCGTTGGGTTTCATGCTTCAACCCAACCTACGTTCTTTTAGGGAATGGAAGGCGAGAGAGCCAGAAAGAATCACCACTTGTTGTAAAATTATCGTCAAAGCCGCCAGATTTTCTCTATTATCAGTTGCAGGAGCAAAATGAATTCTAATACCTACTTCGCTGGCCAGGATATCTATCAAAAATTTGTGGCAGTAGTAATAGTTTTAATTAGTTGTTGGTTAGTAACTTTTCCCGCCTTCGCTGGCTCCGCCCCTTTAGAAGTTAAAATTAGTCTAGGCTCTGGACAAGGAGAATTAAAATTCTTTCCTAGTCAATTAGACTTTGTTGCTGGACAAAAATACAAATTAATCCTCGATAATCCCAGTCCCACTAAACATTATTTTACCGCTAAAGACTTCGCCGATGCTAGTTGGACGCAGAAAGTTGCAGCGGGAAATGTGGAGATTAAAGGGGCAATTCACGAACTAGAATTAAAACCTAATGCACAAGCAGAATGGGTAATAGTTCCTCTCAAAACCGGTAAGTATAAATTAGTCTGTACTATTCCGGGTCATGCTGAAGCGGGAATGGTGGGGGAAATCGCCATTAATAACCCATGAATTTAAGAAAAATTGTCTCCTTTGCTTTCCTATTATTTATTCCCCTATCGGTGGTCGCTAGTCGTCTTAATTGGGGAGATCAAGCTATTTTTATCACTGCCGCTTTATCGATCATTCCCCTGTCAATTTGGTTAAGTACGGCCGTGGAAAGAGTTGCCGTAGTCACTGGGCCAACTTTGGGAGGATTAGTTAATGCTATCTTTGGCAATACTACCGCTTTAGTTATTGCCTTAATTGCCCTAAAAAAAGGCTTGGTGGACATCGTACAAGCCAGTATTACCGGTAGTATTCTCAGCGATTTATTATTATTTATGGGCATGGGAATGCTCACGGGAGGAATTCGCTACAAAGAGCAGGAATTTAAACCGATTTTAGCGCGGGTAAATGGTTCTTCCATGGCTTTAGCAGTAATAGCGATCGCTTTACCAACTTTGGTAATATATACTTCTAACGTGGTGGAAGTTGCCGATATTCTCAGTCTTTCCCTAGTCACCGCCACGGTTTTATTAATAGTTTACGGGTTAACTTTATTATTTTCCCTCAAAACCCATAGCTATCTCTACGAAGTGGGATTAAGTAACGAAAATACCCCCGACAATCAGGTTAGTGAGGAAGAAAAAGCTCAAGTCTGGATTTGGTTACTTGTCCTGCTTACTTCCACCGTAGCTGTAGCTTATGAGTCGGATTTATTTGTTAATGTAGTGGAATCGGTGATGGAAGGATTTAATCTCACTCCTCTCTTTATCGGGGTAATTTTCATTCCTTTAATTAGCGATGTTTCTGGAATAGTTACCGTCACTCAATTAGCCCTAAAAAATCAGATGGATTTAACGGTTTCCGTGGCTATGGGGGATAGTTTATTGGTGGCTTTATTCGTGGCACCTTTATTAGTTTTTATCGGTCAATTTTGGCAGCAACCGATGGATTTAAATTTTAATCCCTTTAACGTGGTGGCTTTGATTGTAGCGGTGGTTGTCACTAATTTAATCAGCTTTACCGGTCGTTCCAATTGGTTAGATGGAACCCTATTACTAGCCACCTATTTAATCTTGGCAGTGGCTTTTTATTACCATCCCACCTAGCCAAAAAAGAGATTCCGGTATTTTCTGAGATTGGGTGCATCTCATTTTTGTAAATCTACTAAGTTGGGATTTTAAAAGGGAAACTCTCTGCTATAGCGGTTTTCAGTTGAATGAGGTACAAAGGGATGACTAGGCAGGCTCTTGATTAGGCTCTTTAAAAGGGGTATCGCAATAACAACAATGGGTAAACCAATGATGAATGTCTTTCAACGTA